>SKEV01000033.1_pt1 | contig 131362 bp, 120 predicted proteins | sample 4819531 | NCBI WGS metagenome assembly SKEV01 (sample SAMN11008800, study PRJNA524170) | human gut metagenome | biome: Human fecal sample; material: Feces; isolation source: fecal sample from pouch patient p9, p28 | host: Homo sapiens | place: Israel: Tel-Aviv | collected 2016-08-01 | reverse complement strand
ATTGTACTCTGAGAAATCACACAATATCGAAACAAATTCCGTTAGGAATGTGTTATTCAATAAATTTTATAATCTAGAAACATTTTGAATAAAAACTATTAGACAAATGATATTTTACGAGGAGGAAACAATCATGATTAAAGTAGTTATTGCAGACCGTATGGGTAAAGGACAAAATGTGGCCAAAGGGGTAGAAGCAGCTGGTGGAAAAGCAGTTGTCGTACCAGGAATGGGGGCAGATATGCGTTTGGGCGATGTGATGCAACAAGAGCATGCAGATATGGGTATCTCTTTTTGTGGTAGTGGTGGTGCAGGTGCATTAACAGCAGCAACAAAATATGGCTATCCAGAACGACATGGTATGCGTTCGATTGAAGAAGGGATCACAGCTATCAAGGATGGCAAAACTGTTCTAGGTTTCGGCTTTATGGATCAAGAGGAATTAGGGAAACGTCTGACAGAAGAATTTATCAAAAAGCATGGAAAATAGAAAGAGGGACATGAAATGAGCGTTCAAAAGACAATTCAGCAAAAAGTTATCGTCTCCGGTAAAGGGGAAACAAAGCAACATGCTTTTGCATCAGCGTTAGCAGAAATTCAAAACAAAATAATGGAACAATCAAACGTATTATTGCGAATCGAACCAGTCAATGTGGATATTTTAAAGGCGGTCGAAAACAAATACACAGAACGCTTTCTATTTTTCTTCTTCCCACGGCAACGTATTAGCTATGAAGTCGAACTCTCTGTTACTGTGGCTGTAACAGAAATAAAATTGGCAGACATATCGTTCAGCCAGCAAATGACTGAAGATCCAAATGGGATTGCCATTCCATTTGTAACTAAAAAAATCTAATTTTGAATCATAAGGGGGAAAGAATAACGTGGATTTCGTAATCATTCTAGTCAAATCGGTCATTATCGGGGGATTACTTGGTTTTGCAGCATCTGTCGGGGCAGCTCGAATGTTTCATGCACCTAATACACAAGGTTTAGGAGCTTTTAGAACATTAGGCGAAATGAATGCCTGCATGGGTGATCCAGCTTCTCATTTTTCATTTGGTTTAGGCTTTTTCTTTAATGCATGGGCTTCTTCAGTTGGTGCTGGTGCATTCACACAAGATGTGACGCATCGAATCATTCCCAATTGGGCAGCGGCAGCACTTCTAGCAAAAAACAAAGATGTCACCCAGACCATGCATGATCCGAAAAAAATGGGGATCATTGGAGCGGTTATCGGGGCAGTGGTGGTAGCCTTCTTAAACACAACAGCTGCAGCAATTCCAGAGGCGTTACAAGTGACGGCGGTTTCCGTTTTGGTACCAGCAGCGACGATTCTGATCAATACAGTAATGCCAGTTATTTTTTGGTTGGCAGCTTTAGACGCAGGGAAACGAACTGGTTTTTGGGGCACTCTTTTTGGTGGTATCGCGCAATTGATTATGGGAAATGCGGTACCTGGTGTTGTTCTAGGAATCTTGATTGGTAAAGGCGTCGATGAGAGCGGTTGGAATCGCGTCACGAAGAGCATGATGATCGCTATTGTTTTATTATTTATTTTCAGTGGATTTTTCCGTGGATTTGATATGGAAATGATCAAGAGCTTCCAGCTTCAAGTGCCTAATTGGCTTGATAACTTGCACAACATCTTTAGTGTGAAATAGGAGGAGAATCATGGAGACAACAGAAGAACAAGCAAAAGTATTAGAAGCAAAGCGGCAAAAGAGCTTTTGGTTTGCAGACTGGTCTTTTCCGCTAATCGTAGGAATTATGTCCGCTGCTGTATTTGCAGGAACACACATGTATGTGATGTATGGTGTGGGTGCATTCAATGAAGTTTCGATCGTGGCGATGTTAAAAGCCGGGCTGGATGGCGGATCCTATGGCGCAGCGGCAGCGTTTGGTGCTAGTTTCTTATTTGCCAGAATTTTAGAAGGCTCTTTAGTTGGGATCTTGGACTTAGGCGGTTCGATCCTAACTGGGATCGGAATTGGGGTACCAGCAATTCTCTTAAGTATGAAAATAGCGGCACCAATCGATAATTTTGCACTCTCTTTATTGACTGGTTTGGTTCTAGGTTTGATTGTTGGTGGCATCATTGTCTTGATTCGTAAATTTACGATCAATCAATCAAATTCCACTTTTGGTGCTGACGTCATGATGGGGGCAGGAAATTCATCTGGACGTTTTTTGGGTCCATTAATTATATTAAGCGCGTGTGCAGCATCTATTCCAATCGGCATTGGCGCTACATTAGGAGCACTAGGATTCTATGCTTGGAAAAAACCAATTGCTGGAGGTGCTATTTTAGGAGCAATGATTTTAGGAGCAATCTTCCCGGCAGTAAATTAATAGAAAGAGGGTCATTAAATGTTTGATACTTTGATTAAAAATGGAAGGTTAGTTGATGGATCTAAAATAGAGGTCGCTATAGAAAAAGGCATGATTAAAGCAGTTGCAGCAGAAATAAATCAGCCGGCGCAAGAAGTAGTTGACTTGGAGGGAAAGTATTATTTATCCGCTGGGTGGATCGATGATCATGTCCACTGCTATGAAAAGATGAATCTTTATTATGACTATCCTGATCAGATAGGGGTCGAAAAAGGTGTGACGACGGTCATTGATGCTGGAACTACGGGAGCAGAAAACATCCGTGAATTTTATCAATTGACGAAATCGGTCAAGACAAATGTGTATGCGCTAATGAATATCTCTAAATGGGGCATTGTCAAACAAGATGAACTTGCTGATCTAACAAAGATTCAAGAAGATCTAGTAAGTACTGCGTTAGCAGAACTGCCGGAATTTATTGTCGGGATTAAAGCGAGAATGAGTAAGACAGTTGTTGGTGAAAATGGCATTAAGCCATTAGAATTAGCTAAAAAAATCCAGACAGAAAACAATGATCTGCCATTGATGGTTCATATCGGTTCTGCACCTCCTGAGTTAGAAGAAGTATTGTCAAGAATGGAAAGAGGCGATGTATTGACCCATTGTTTTAATGGAAAACCAAACGGTATTTTAGATCCAAAGACAGATCAAATTAAAAACTTTGTCTGGGATGCTTACAATAATGGTGTCGTCTTTGATATTGGACATGGGACGGATAGCTTTAATTTCCATGTGGCAGAAACCGCACTAAAAGCAGGAATGAAAGCTACCTCTATTAGTACGGATATCTACATCCGCAATCGTACAAATGGCCCAGTTTTTGATCTAGCAACTACTTTAGAAAAATTGAGGGTAGTCGGCTATTCTTGGGAAGAAATCATTGAAAAAGTTACAGCAGTTCCTGCACGGAATTTTCATTTGAAGAATAAGGGCCAGTTAGCTGTCAATTATGATGCAGATTTGACGATATTTGAGATTGTTGAAAATGAAAAGGAATTGAAAGATTCCAACGGATTTACACGTATAGCTAAAGAACAAATTTTACCGATTAAAACAATTATTGGAGGCGTCATATATGACAATTAGCTATGGAAAGTTTGATTTAAAAGAAGTCATTAATGCATCGGGAAAAATGACGATCCTAGGGGTTTCTAAGGTATCTGAAAGTGTCCTAGCAGCACAACGATTTGGAGGCGAGCATTTTTTTGAGATGAGTGATCTTGCCATCAAAACCGGCGCTTATCTTTCTCAATTACTGAAAGTGGAAGATGCGCAAATCGTTTCTTCTGCTTCAGCAGGGATTGCTCAATCTGTTGCTGCTTTAATCGGACAGGGCGACATGTACCATGTCTATCATCCCTATACAGAAAAAATCGCTAGACGGGAAATCATCATACCTAAGGGACATAATGTAGATTATGGGACACCGGTTGAAGTAATGGTTGCTCAAGGTGGAGGAAAAGTCATAGAAGCTGGCTATGCAAATATGTGTACACCGGAACATGTTTCCATGATGATTACGGAAAAAACTGCTGCGCTTCTATATATTAAAAGTCATCATGCAGTTCAGAAAAGTATGCTGACGGTGGCAGAAATGGTAGAAGTTGCCAAAGCTCATCGTTTGCCATTGATCGTTGATGCAGCTGCGGAAGAAGATTTATTCAAATATAGCGAAATGGGCGTTGACTTAGTGATTTACTCTGGGGCAAAAGCAATCGAAGGTCCGAGTGCCGGACTGGTCATAGGAAAAAAGAAGTATATTCAATGGATTCGGCTACAGTCTAAAGGTATTGGCCGAGCAATGAAAATCGGTAAAGATAATATTTTAGGCTTTACCCAGGCACTAGAAGATTATTTAAAAAATGGGAGCGAATCCGGTGACTCCATGAAGCAACGATTAGCGCCTTTTGTTAACGCAATCAATCAACTTCCTGACCTTTCAGCGAAAATAGTTCAAGATGGTGCCGGCAGAGATATTTATCGAGCAAGTGTAACGATTAATGGCGATAAAAGTGCGAAAGAAGTCATTCAGGAATTAAAAGCACGAAATCCAGCAGTCTACACCCGAGAATATCAAGCAAATAACGGAATCATTGAGTTCGACATTCGTTCCGTCAGCCAAAACGAAATGGAAAAAATTATAAAAAGATTGAGAGAAATCATGTAGGAGGCTTTTAAATTGTCAGTTATCCCAAATTATTATAAAAATCGTGTATGTTTAAATGTATTAGCTCATTCAGTTGAAAATGCAAAAGCATGCTATGAAGCAGCGGAAGGGCATGTCGTACTAGGTGTGCTATCGAAAAATTATGCTAGCGATGAAGCAGCAATCGAAGATATGAAAAGGTACCAAGACGCAACCAATAATGCGTTGTCAGTTGGATTAGGCGCTGGAGATCCAAACCAAAGTCAGATGGTTTCGCGTTTATCTGGGGTTTTACAACCACAACATGTCAATCAAGTATTTACTGGCGTGGGGACTTCTCGTGCTTTATTGGGCCAAAATGATACAGTCATCAATGGATTGGTTTCACCAACAGGTAAGATCGGCTATGTCAATATTGCTACAGGTCCGTTAAGTTCACAAGCGCCAGCAGCTGAAGTGCCTATTGAAACTGCCATTCAAATGCTGCAAGACATGGGAGGTACTTCAATCAAGTATTTCCCGATGAAAGGCTTAGCACATAGGGAAGAATTTAAAGCAGTTGCGGAAGCTTGCGCAAAATATGAATTCTATTTAGAGCCAACAGGAGGAATTGATCTTTCAAACTTTGAAGAAATTCTGAAAATTGCAATCGATGCAGGTGTAAAAAAAGTGATTCCTCATGTTTATAGTTCAATTATAGATAAAGAAACAGGAGATACGCGTATAGGAGACGTAAAGATACTATTAAGCATGGTAAAAAAAATTATTCACTAACTCATTAGAAAATAAGAAGCTTATTCCAGAATGAAATTAAATGGAATAAGCTTTTTATAATTAATTACGGAAATTGTTAATGTAGATAATAATTTAGATGTACGTAAGCAGAAGTACAGAAATGTAAGATTTTCCAATATTATTTTATTCAACATAATAAATCGTATATCAATTTTTTTAGCGAAATTTCTATTTATTCCAAGAATTTCAGTTATTACGGAATCATTTTGTGCTTAATAAAAAGAAACCGTTTTTATATACTATAAATGTAGAAAGGCGGTAGGAAAATGAAAAAAATTATTGCAATCACATCCTGTCCAGTTGGTATTGCCCATACATACATGGCAGCAGAAAACTTAGAGAAAGCGGGGAAAGCAGTTGGCGCCGAGGTAAAAGTCGAAACACATGGTTCCATCGGTATTGAAAATGAATTGACTGCAAGAGATATCGAAGAAGCAGCTGGTGTAATCATCGCAGCAGATACTAAAATAGATAAATCACGATTCGGCGGTAAACCTTTGATAACCGTAGGTGTGCAAGAAGGAATCCACCATGCAGATGAGTTGGTGAGAGATATTTTAGCAGGAAAAGCGCCAGTCTATAAAAGTACGGAGGCAATTATTTCTTCCGAAAATAAAAGTGAATCAGAAAATTTAGGTAAAAAAATCTATAAGAGTTTGATGAATGGCGTTTCGTACATGGTACCTTTCGTAGTTACAGGAGGGTTATTGATCGCGATTTCTTTAACATTAGGAGGAACAGCTACACCTGAAGGGATCAAGATACCAGAAGGAACGATTTGGGCAACGATGAATAGTATCGGAAGTATCGCTATGGGGTTGATGGTTCCAATTCTATCTGCATTTATTGCGCAAAGTATTGCAGATCGTCCAGGACTTGTTCCTGGATTTGTTGGTGGGATGTTAGCGGCAAACGGAGCATTATATGGTAGTGATGCGAATGCGGGATTCTTAGGCGGGATCATCACTGGATTTTTAGCAGGATTCATTGCTTTAGGAATCAAGAAAGTGCGAGTACCGAAAGCTTTACAATCGATCATGCCAATTATTGTTATCCCAATTTTAGGATCATTGGCAGTTGGTTTTGTGTTTATCTATGTTATTGGAGAACCAGTAGCTCTTCTATTTAGTTCATTGACTCACTTTTTAGCAGGGATGCAAGGAGGAAGTGAAATTGTTCTAGCTATGATCTTAGGAGCGATGATTGCTTTTGATATGGGGGGGCCGTTCAATAAAGTAGCCTTTTTGTTCGGATCTGGCTTGATTGCAGAAGGCAATTATTCCATTATGGGGCCAATTGCTGTAGCTATCTGTATCCCTCCATTAGCATTGGGGCTGGCATCATTGATTTTAAAAACCAAATTTACGAAAACAGAACGAGAAGCTGGTAAGGCGTCCTTAGCAATGGGACTGTTTGGGATTACAGAAGGCGCTATTCCGTTTGCTTCAACAGATCCACTACGGGTGATTCCAAGCATTGTAATCGGGGCAATGACAGGAAGTGTGATCGCGATGCTTTCAGGAGTGACAGATCATGTAGCTCATGGCGGTCCGATCGTAGCGGTTTTAGGAGCAGTGGATCACGTAGCCATGTTTTTTGTAGCAGTGATTGCTGGTATTGCTGTAACCGTGCTAATGTTAAGAATCCTTAAACCGACATTACAACAAACTGCGGTTGCTGCAGCAAATGGTGTGACAGTAGCAGATCTATCAGAGACTGAAACAAGTGATGTTTATACGAAAACTGAAACTTTTGATTCTATCACGGATATTATGTCAGATGAAGCAATCGTTTTAGGTGAAACAGCAACAACAAAAGACGGAGTAATCGAAGATTTAGTCCAACGTTTAGAAAAAACAGCGGCGATCACAGATAAAACCAGATTTAAAGAAGTCATCTATGATAGAGAACATGAAAGTACAACGGGAATCGGTATGGGGATTGCTATTCCACATGGAAAATCAGCTTATGTTCTTAAACCAACAGTGGCATTTGCCAGAAGTCAATCTGGGGTAGATTGGCATTCTTTAGATGGAAAACCTGCACATATGATCTTTATGATTGCTGTACCTGAAAACAGCCAAGGTGATATGCACTTGAAAATACTGCAACGTCTATCACGTAAATTGATGGATGATGACTTCCGTCAAGCACTGATGGAAGCGCCAGATAAAACAACAGTTCACCAATTATTAAGCGAAATGTAACATAAGATGAAAAATCGACCGTGATGAGACATAATAGATGTGTTATCATGATCGATTTTTTATTTAGAAGGGAGTTTCTGCACATTATGAATCAGCGTCAGCAATCTTTGATCTATCAATTAAGTGAGAACAATAATTATATAACAACAAAAAAGCTAGCAGAGCATTTCCATGTGTCAGAAAGAACGATTCATAGCGATTTGAATACCATTGAAACTTGGTTGAGAGACAAACATCTGCCTTTAATGTTTGAAAGAAAAAAAGGTACAGGTATCTTGTTGAATGGTCTGCCTCACGAAAGGGAACAACTGAAACGAGCGCTTAATGAAGAGACTCAAACAGAAATGGATAAAAAACAGCTTCGTCAGTTATTGATTTTCCATCTGCTAGTAGCAAAAGACGGATTTAGTCTTGAAGAACTTTCAGAAAAACTATATGTTGGAAAACGTACGATTCGTAAAGAATTGACAGAGTTGCAAAGCTTTTTTGAGTATCACCATTTACAGCTAGTATCCAAAACAAAACTAGGAACTTTTCTTAAAGGCGATGAACAAGAAAAAAGACAGTTGCTTGTTAAGACATTACGAAATATGCAGAAAGAAGATCCACAAAGTCCGTCGTTGAAAGAATTCTTCGCTAAAGATACATTAAAAGTTATCCAACATACATTACAAGATGTTTTTTATGAAAACCATTTAGAACAGCCGAATGGACTGGCTAGTGTGGAGATTCACATCTACTTTATGCTCGAGCGAATGAAACAGTACCAGAAAGTGAAATTAAGTAAAGACGAAAACGAAGTCGTGGAACACACCCAAGCACAAAAGTTAAGTAGTCAAATATTAGCAAAACTAGCCACCATCTATCCAATTGAATTTTCTCCTGATGAAATCAATTATCTGGCTTTGCGTATCGCCAATCTTTTTACAAATTCACAAGCAGCCACACGTTTTCAAAAGGAATCTAGCGCACTTGCTGATCATTTGATCGAACAAGTGGAACAGTTTCTAGGCTATTCATTAAAAGAAGATCAGCTACTAAAACAAAATTTAAGGTCTCATTTATCTTCAACTTATTTTCGACTCCATTATGGTTTGCAGATTTCTAATCCATTGACGAAAAATGTGTTTAGTACGTACACACAACTTTTCTTAGTTTTACAGTTAATTTTAGAAGATTATTTTGAAAAGGAAAATTTTTATGTTCCACAAGAGGAGACAGCTTATTTAACGATCCATTTCCAAGCAGCGATCGAGCGACACAAACATCAGAAAAGTAGAAGATATCAAACGGTTTTAGTTAGTGAATATTCAAAAGCTATGGCTACTTTTCTCGAAGCACGGCTGAACAGAGAACTTCCAGAATTAACGATTATGGATCTAGTTGAATATAAGCCAGAATTAAAGAGACAAGATTTTCCCTCTGTTGATTTTATCTTGGCTACGTTACCATTTAAACATATAAGCATTCCAGTAATCGAGATCTCACCAATGATCACAGAAACTGATCTAGCCTATTTGACAAAATATATGCTGGAGCATGTGCCTATCAAGAAGAAAAAAACATTTGATCTAGCAAGCTTTACTCATCCATTTCTGATCTTTCCTCAACTTGAACGGACAGACCCAGCCGATATTTTAAACTTTATGGGAAACGTCTTAGTGGAACATCATTATGTGGAGCCGGAATTCATCGATTCTGTCTTGGAAAGAGACAGTCACTCCAGTACTAGAGTAGCACCATTTGTAACAATCCCTCACGGTAATCCGCTGTATGTGAAGCATTCGATGATTTCTATTGCTACAATGAAAGAACCAGTCCTATGGCACGGGGAACAGATACGTATCGTACTGCTATTAGCAATAAAGAAAAATGATTTGAAACATGCAGAGTTCAAAAAAATATTTTCTGTTATTCACTATCTAGAAAAGCAGCCAGAACAAATGGCTCAGTTGATGCAATCCAATCATCCGCTAGAAATCTTAACGTTGTTATCTAGTTATGAATAAGTAGCGATTAAAAAACTGCCTTTATATTTATAATAATTCTATCTATTTATTTGGAAGTAGAAAACTAAATACAAAAAAAGAGGATGTGGCCAAAGTTGTGGCACATCCTTTTATTTTGAGTTTCTTATAATTTTTTATAGTTGCTTACGATGTCTTGACTACTGGTAAACGGTGTTCAAGAGACAATTTGTCGGCAATAAGGCACAATTTTGTAAAATATGGAAAGCTATTTTTTTAACATTGTTTCTTAGTGCTTGAAAAATCATTTTGAATACTTCTTTATACGATCGATGTACGTTGATTTAAGTCTAAAACTTTTCTTTTGATTCCTTCTCTGACTTTTCTGAATTCCGTTAATATTTCTTCTTCGCTCCCGACAGCTTGTGCAGGATCTTTTAGGTCCCAGTGAAGGTGTTCGTGATTGTTTGGAACGGCAGGGCACTTGTCTTTGGCATCACCACAAAGTGTAATGATCAAGTCTGCCTGAGTAAAGTAATCTCTATCAATCAAATCAGACGTCTGTTTGGAAATATCGATGCCGTCTTCTGCCATGATTTTTATAGCTCTTGGATTCAAGCCATGTGTCTCGATCCCCGCACTTCTTATCTCAAACATTGAAGGAGACAAGTATTTACGCGCGTAGCCTTCTGCTATTTGACTGCGGCATGAATTGCCCGTACATAAGAAATAGATTTTTTTCATTTGATTTCCTCCGTTATGGATTAGTAAATGTCACTGTTTATCTAAAGTAAACTCTATGTGATGGAGCGAAAAAACAATGGGTTTCTTAGTTTATATATTTCTTTTTGTTCAGCGTATAAATCGATGTGTACAAAGAACTAATCTTGTCTTTTTTACCATAAATACATGTTAGAAACAATCATTTTGAGTCAAAAATCAACGATGTAACAGACTGTTAAAAGAGATTAAGACACGGCAGATGATGAAGAAAGTAGGGGTGTAGTAAGCCGATACATTTCTTGATTGTGAGGCGAGAACAATTATTCGTCTTTTAAGAAAAAAAGTAGTAGAATCAGTTCATATTAAAAATAAAAAACCTTCCATTTTTGTAGGTTTAAAGGAGGTCATTACCTTGAAAAAAATCGGCTTTTTAAGCTTTGGACATTGGATGGAGCAAGGATCGCTTGTGAAATCAGCTCAAGATGCTTATTTGCAATCGATTGATTTAGCGGTGGAAGCAGAAAAAATCGGAGTGGACGGAGCGTTTTTCCGCGTACATCATTTTGCCCCTCAGATTGGGTCGCCGTTTCCTTTGCTAGCGGCAATCGGCGCAAAGACAAGTAAGATTGAAATCGGTACAGGACTTATTGATATGCGATATGAAAACCCTTATTATATGGCAGAAAATGCCGGATTGACAGATATCATCACGCAAGGAAGAGTGCAACTAGGAGTGGGGCGTGGTTCACCTGAACAAGTTCTAGATGGCTGGAAATACTTTGGTTATGATTACAGTGAAGAAGAAATCAAAGAGGTAACACGGGAACGCACCCTTGAATTCTTGGAATTACTTGAAGGAAAACCATTTGAAGAACCAAATCCTCAACCAATGTTCCCACAAGGATCAGGAAAATTACGGATAGAACCTTATTCAGAAGGATTACGACAAAGAATCTGGTGGGGAGCTGGTTCGCAGCAAACGGCAATCTGGGCAGCACAACATGGAATGAATCTGCAATCATCTACATTAGTCAATTACGAATCCCACGAGCCATTCCATATCCAACAAGCAAACCAATTACGTGCGTATAAAGAAGCGTGGAAGCAAGCAGGTCATGATTTTGAACCAAGAACATTAGTTACTCGCTCGATTCAGCCAATCACCACTGATTTGGATCGACGCTTATTTGGACAAGACGGTAGTCCGCAACAAGATGCTGTCGGCTATCTTGCTTATCACCGAAACCCAACGATTTTTGGAAAAACTTTTGCTGGTGAACCTGATCAATTAATCAAGGAGCTAGCTGAAGATGAAGCAATCAAAGAAGCAGACACAGTACTTGTCACGATTCCTAATACTTTGGGGGTAGAATATAACATGCACTTGCTTGAAACAATCGTAAAAGATATCGCTCCAGAATTAGGATGGCGGTAAAAAGGATATTTTTGTAAGTGCAGGATACTTGAGTGAAAAAATAAACACTTCTAACAATCAGTTAGAGGTGTTTATTCATGTTTTCATGAAGTTCATAGAGAAGGAGAGTGAGTTATCCGTTTGTTCAATGAGAATGTACATAAGCTTCTTTTACATGTTGGGGTAAATCATCAGGAATCATTGTCAATACGGCTTCTTCATTGCCGGCTTTTATTGCTTCTTCATAGTACCAGCTTTTGTAGTTTAGCATAGCGAGTACTCTTTCTAATTTTGCTATTTCTTTTTCTACTACTTCTTTTTGTTTTTCAAATAGTTCTTTACGAACCTCAAATGTCTTACTGCCTTCTTTGCTCCATTCCATGAATTGCTTAATGTCTTTTATTTCTAAACCAGATTTTTTCAAACAGTCAATGACTCTTAAAGCCTCTAACTCATTCTCTGAAAATTTTCTAATACCAGAAACACGCTGGATATCAGGAAATAATCCCTCTTTGTCGTAATAACGTAAAGTAGAAACAGGCAATCCAAACATTTCAGACACTTGTCCAATGGAATACATAAAAAAATCCTCCTAAAATAAAATTTTTACCTTGACCTAAAGTCAAGTTTAAGTTTTATCATAATAATACATTCAAAAACAAATGTCAATTTTGATCAAAGGAGAGTCTAGAATATGAATAAAGAATTAAACATCACACAAGAATGGGACAAAGTATTTCCAAAAAGCAATCAAGTCAATCATCGAAAGGTGAGCTTCCCGAATCGTTTTGGTATCACATTAGTCGCTGATTTATATGAACCAAAAGAAGTAAGTGAAAAGAAATTGCCGGCAATCGCTGTGAGCGGGCCATTTGGTGCAGTGAAGGAACAATCGTCTGGTCTATATGCGCAGACGATGGCTGAAAGAGGCTTTTTAACGATTGCGTTTGATCCATCGTTTACAGGAGAAAGCGGAGGAGTACCTCGATATGTTGCTTCGCCTGATATCAATACGGAAGATTTCCAAGCGGCAGTAGACTTTTTATCTGTACAAAAAAATGTAAACCCTGAGAGAATCGGAATCATTGGTATTTGTGGATGGGGAGGTATGGCATTGAATGCAGCAGCTATCGATACGCGGGTCAAAGCAACAGTTGTTTCCACAATGTATGACATGACTCGAGTAACAGCAAATGGCTACTTCGATGTTATGGATGAAAATGCCCGATATGAAATGCGTGAAGAATTAAATGCACAACGCATCATTGATTTCAAACAAGGGGACTACGCACGTGCTGGAGGTGTGGTTGATCCGTTGCCTGAAGATGCTCCTCAATTTGTCAAAGACTATCATGCGTATTATAAAACAGACCGCGGATATCATGTCCGTTCTTTAAACTCCAATGATGGTTGGAATAGGACATCAGGGTTGTCACTTATGAATGCAAAACTATTGCATTATATTCCAGAAATCCGTCATGCAGTCTTAGTCATTCACGGGGAAAAAGCTCATTCACGTTACTTTGGGGAGGACGCTTTCAAAGAACTAAAAGGTGACAACAAGGAACTCATGATCATTCCAGGAGCATCCCATACAGATCTATACGACCAGACAGACATCATTCCATTTGAAAAAATGGCAACATTCTTTGAAGAGAACCTTGTGTAACCAAAAGGATTTAATCTAAAAGAGATTATGAAAAAACTGCCCTGCATCAAGTAATAAGGACAGCCAAAAAAGCTCCTCATTTTTGACTTGGTTGGACTCATTAGCGTAGATGCAAGCTTTTGAACACCGTTTATACCAAGAGGTCGTGAGCCTGCCGTTTAACTCTGAGTCACAAGGAGCAATTTCAAAAAATAGCTTCTCATGTTTGTTGAATATTGTGACTTGTGACCGAGGAGTTGGCAGGAGAACACCGTTTATTCGAAAAAAGGACTGTGACAATGTATCGACTCCCAAAAGTTAGACCAAAAAATCTAACTTTTGGGGGTCGGTACACACGTTTTTTGTCACAGTCTCTTTGTGTCTCATTTCATATAAACAATTATTTACTTTGTACTATTTATTTCATTTCTGTGATTTTAATGCTTTTTGCTAAATTTTTTACATCAGCTGGAATAACTTTCCCGACTTCTGATTGCTGTGCATTCGACATGCCGCAAGCCATTGCGTACCTTACACATTCTTTTAAAGGATAATTCTGTTCTAATGAATGAGCAAAACCTCCAACAGTGGCATCCCCAGAGCCTGTTGTATTAATGATAGGAATCTTAGGGATCTCAACATTCCAAAATTCTTCTTTTACTTTGACTACTGCACCATACGAGCCGCAAGAAATCATGATAACATCGATATCTTTAAATAGTGGATTTGTTTTTAGATGGTGTTTTATGTCGCTTTTTTGAGTAATTTTTTGATGGATGATATCTGAAAACTCATGGATATTAGGTTTGATGAACATCGGTTTATACTTACTTGCTAAGACTTCACGGAGATGTTGTCCAGATATATCCATTAATATATAGGTGGAAGGATCTATTTGTTCTTTGATATATTGTAATAATTTAGCATACAAAAAGGGATCTGGATTGTTAACAGAACCATTTATTGTAATGACTGAAAGGTAATTATTTTTACTGATTAGTTTGATATCATTCATTAATTTTTTGATAGTAGTATCTGCTATTTCAGGACCAGCTTCCACTAGCTCTGTCTGCGTTTCATCATCATGCATGATCGTGACGGCACCTCTTGATTCTTCTGCAATAGGTAAAAAATGCAAATCAAACAAATTTTCATTTTTCAGCATATCTTGAATCATACTGCCAAAATAACCGCCCAAAAACCCTGTTAAAATAACTGATGAACCTAGTAGAGCAGAAGCTCGTCCGCAATTGATTCCCTTGCCGCCTACATAGCGTACCGGAGAATCAAAGCGTGTCATCGTACCTAATTCAAAGTGTTTTGTAAAATAAATGGAATCAATGGATGGGTTCATCGTGATTGTCAGTATCATTTTTGGGCTCCTTTAATATTGTTAAGTATTTTGAATAATGATTGAAATCCTGTTCTGATAAATGATTATCGGTTATTAGATAATCAAAATCGGTTAATTTTCTAAAAGTATAGACGTCTGATTTATTTAATTTTGAATAATCTGCAACAATGCATTTGATTTTTGCTGCATTGAGCGCTGCGTTCTGAATATTTCCCTCAATAAATTGAGCGGTTGTCACATTGTTATCAAATATGCCGTTTGTTGCAGCGAAAGAGATATCGACATTCAAACTTTCAAAAGATCTTTCTGCAACTTCCCCAATGAACTCTTCTGTAATAGGAGAAAATTCGCCACCAGTAAGTAAAATCCGATAACTTGTATGATTCTTTAAATAGTTGAAAGCAATCAAACTGTTTGTAATTACAAATAGATTTTTCTTTTGAATGAAAGGAAGTGCATATAGGATCGTTGTTCCAGCACCGACATAAATAGTAGAATTATCGGGAATCATACTGTTCATGACTTGACCAATATATTTTTTTTCGGCTACATTCGTATCAATCTTTTCTTGAGTCGATAGTTCTCGATTATAAGGTTCCTTTCGTTCAACGCCACCATATAGCTTTTTTACTTTATTTTTTTTTGCTAATTCAGTGACATCTCGGCGTATGGTCATTTCTGATACGCCTAATTTGTTAGCGATTTCTGAATTAGTTAAATAAAAATCTTTCTCTAATAATGTAATGATTTGTTCTTGTCTTTCTTTTTTCAGCATATGAATTACTCCTTTAACATAAAAGTCAATTTTTGTTCGACTTTGTTCTTCTTAATTATATAGATAAACGATTTTATTTTCAAGTAGATCAAATTTAACAAAATAAATTTCTTTTGAAAGCGTTGACAAAACAAACTAACAGAAATATAATGTTCTTGTAAAACAAAGATGAACTTAGTAGAACAATAAATTAACAAACTTAATCAAAAAGGAGGAGGTTGGAATGAAATATAAAGAGATGTTCGTTCCTAGTTTGATTCAATTAGCGGTAGAAGTAAAAAATAAAGAAGAAGCTTTTTTAATCGCTGCACAACAATTAGAAAAAATGGGGTACGTCAATGAGAATTATTTGAATGGACTGATTGCAAGAGAAAGAGAATTTCCTACTGGATTGATTACTAAGTATTTAAATATCGCGCTGCCACATTCGGAATGTGAATATGTCGAAAAGCCATTTGTTTTTGTTATGCAGCTGAAGAACCCAATTTATTTTTATCAAATGGGGGATAATCAGGAAATGACTGTAGAAAATCTATTTTTTTTAGGAATCAAAGAACCAAAAGAACAAGTAGGATTACTTCAAGCGTTTATGAATTTATTCATGGATGAAACATTCGTGGAAAATTACAAGAAACAAGAAACACCGCAAAACATATACGAACTTATTACAAATTATATTTAGGAGGAAGAAAAAATGAAAAATCGGTTAATTGTCGCATGTGGAAGTGGAGTAGCAACGAGTCAGACAATCGCTAGTAAGATCCAAAGTATGTTAGAAGATGACGGCATCGCATTTCCTGTAGAAGCAGTTGATTACAAATCGATTCAAAATGAGCTTCTAACTGCTGGAATCTATGTGTATGTCGCACAACCTGATGAGGAAGTACTTGAACAAGCAAAAGATTTGGGTATTGAAGTATTTCCAGGAATTCCATTTTTAACTGGAATGGGTGTAGAACCTATTTATGACAGTATCAAAGAGTTAGTACAGTAAAGGAGGATTGTTGGATAAAAAAGTTGGTTCATAGTTTTATTTACTATATTTAGAAAGAAAGAAGGTTTATTTATGGAAGTTTTCCAAACCATTATCAATTATGTTTTGAACTTAGGATCAGCCATTTTTGTTCCCCTGATTATTTTGATACTTGGATTGTTGGCAGGGATGAAATTAAAAAAAGCATTCATGTCTGCTTTGACTTTAGGGATTGCTTTTAGCGGAATGTCTATGGTCATTGGCTATATGTCTAACGCAGTAAGTCCAGCATCAGAAGCATTGGCTAAAAATACGGGAATCAGTTTGCCTGCACTTGATCTTGGGTGGACAGGTGCAGCAAGCATCACATGGTCGTGGAGTTATGCTTTTATATTTTTTGCAGTAACGATTGGGGTCAATTTTGTACTGTTACTTTTTAATTGGACGAAGACGTTAAATGTTGATATGTGGAATGTTTGGGGGAAAGCTTTAACTGCTTATTTAGTTTATTATGTTTCCGGTAGTTTGGCTGCAGGCTTTCTTACTGCAATGGTCCAAGTTATATTGGAATTAAAGCTTGGTGATATGTTTCAAAAACATATACAAGATCTCACAGGGATTCCATTAGTAACAGTGACTCATTTTATGACATCTGCCGCTGTCTTGTTGCTGCCTTTCAATATGATCATGGATAAAATTCCTGCTTTAAATAAACGAGCGGATACGAATGCATTGAAGAAGAAAATTGGGATCTTCTCTGAAAACTCTGTAATGGGATTCATTATTGGATTGGGGCTTGGCTTTGCTGCTGCGTATGGCGTTTCAGGTTCTCTTAATCTAGCGATCCAAACAGCTACAGCATTAAGTTTGTTTCCTATGATCTCTAAAATGTTCATGCAATCTTTGTCTCCTCTAGCAGACGCTATGTCAGAATTTATGAAAAAGCGGTTTAAGGATCGTGAAGTATATATCGGATTGGACTGGCCGATATTAGCTGGTCGTTCAGAAATTTGGGTTACTGCTATTTTACTTGTTCCTGTGTTTATTGGTTATGCCATTATTTTGCCAGGAAACCAAGTATTGCCATTAGCAGGGATTATCAACTATTCGATTGCGGTCGGCGGATTACTTTTAACAGGAGGAAACTTGGCTCGTATGCTGATCTTGGGAATCATCACTATGCCTATTTATTTGTACGGGGCCACTTACCTTGCGCCAATACTCAGTGATTTAGCAGAAAAAAGCGGAGCAGTCGAGGGAATCAAGAAAGGACAGTTGATCACATGGTCATCCATAGAAGGGCCGGAGTTCAGGGTTTTATTTGCGGAGGCATTTAATAGGAATATTCTCGCTATTGTAGGATGCGTGATTTTTCTAGGACTGTTTGTTCTACTTTATAAATATATGATAAAAGCGAAAGTACCGAGTGAACGTTATGCTGAACTACAAAAATAGCATTGAAATGGTGGGAAAGTAATGAAAAGAGAAGAGACAGATAAAATAAAATGGACAGTCGCTCTTTGTGGTACACTTCTGCTATTTCTATATGGACTCTTTACTCAGAATATCATCATCAATCTATTGGTCATTTTTTTCGCACTAGTGATCTATAAATATGGAAATCACGTTTTATTCAGAGAGTACGATGAAAAAAGAAAACGGAAAATAGAAGAATCAATGAAAATAAAAGAAGCTACCAAAGAAATATTGAGAGAAAAAAGTTTTATAAAAAGATAATGGAGGGGTCATTATGTCAGATGGACGTATGTTATTTGAGAGAGAACGACAGGACATGGCACGTATCGTAAGAGTGATTTTCGAAAGGAAAAACACAAATGTCGCAGGAGGGAATTTTTCCTTTAAAACCACTGATGATCAAGGGAAAGACTACATCATCATGACGCCGACCATGATGTCAGAAGCCTATCTAGGAGAGATTTCTCCTGCACAGGTTCTAGTAGTAGAACCAAGAACGCGTAGAATCGTTGACGGAGTCGGTCATTTAACTCGTGAAATCAATATGCATGAAGCGATGTATGAGACTAATCCAGCTATCAAAGCTGTCCTACATGCTCATGCGCCTAATGCAATGTTCTGGGCGACTACTGGGTTGCCTATGCCTAATTTGACAGAAGCCACAGCTAAAGTAAAAGAGATTCCTGTCATGGACTTTGAGCCTAATTGCTCTGAAGAACTTGCTGAATTGACAAGCGACTATGTAAAAAAACAGCATCTCGAATTACCGCATATGTTGCTGCTCAACTCTCATGGCGTATTGATCAACACAGGTGGAGAATCAGGAATCGAAGCTATCCATAAAGCACTGCAAATCCTTGATACAGTTGAATGGAATGCAGAAATTGCCTACAAGCAGACGATTTTTCAAGCATTAGGGATTACTGACGGTTTTTATTCAAAAGGTGAGAAAATCGGGGGATTGGAAGAGTTGAAACATAAAACGGCTATTTATAATAAATCTGTTATTGCAGCTGGTGGAGACTAACCTATCTGACACAAAAAACTACGACTTTCACAAAATCTGATCCAGATCGATATCTGCTTCAGGTTGTATTATGTAAGTCGTAGTTCTTTTCTTTTATTTAGTTAAGAGGTGGTCTGTCCATTCCCTCGCTTGCTTGATTTCGTCCATCGTCAACTGATGACCTGTTACAGTTAGCTGAATAGTCACATTTGCTTGGCGTGTTTCGAATTGATCGGCCAATTCTTTAAAGGAAGCAGGGGAAACGATTGGATCGTTATCACCATAAGAAATCCAGACGGTTTTATCCTCTAATGTGGAACGGCTTTGATGAACACCTAGAGACATCGGATGGAAAAACAACCCTTTATTTAGCTCGGTCTCACGCTCCAATAATAAATGAGCAGCGATGTTTGCGCCATTTGAATAGCCGACAAGCAGCCAGTCACTTAACGGTATCAGTTCTTTTTCGCTGATTTCTTTGATTTTTTCATGGAGTTTATCTGTTTCTTTTTCCAAACTGTCCAGGTCGAATTGATTCAATCCATTACGCTTGAAAAAACGATTCATCCCATCTTCTTGGACCGTGCCACGAAAAGAAAGCAATGTACTGTTTGGTGCAAGAAAGTGAGCGATATCCAGTAAAGAATGTTCATCGCCACCTGTGCCATGAAGTAAGATCAAATGCTTGCCACTTGTTCCTTTTTCAAAAATGTAGGTCATTTTGTTCCCTCTTTTCTGTTTCTATAGATGCAAATGAAGTAGCATGAAGAGATTATTCACGTTTTTTATTTGCATCACTTGTATCGAAAGGACGGACATAAGCTTCAATGGCTTCACGACGTTCTTCTAAGAATGGAGGAAGAGATAGTTTTTCTCCTGCTGATTCTGCTGGTTCATCTTCAAGGAATCCAGGACCATCAGTTGCTAATTCAAACAGTACGTGATGAGCGGCTAGGAAGTACTCAGATTGGAAATAGAAACGATCGACGAAACCAGAATTTGGCAATTCAATCTTATTGATTACTTGAATCCAGTATTCCAATGCTTCTTTGTCTGCTACACGCAATGCTAAGTGATGGATATTTCCAAATCCTTCGATTGCTTTTGGCAAGTCTGTCCGATGTTCAATAATGATGCTTGCACCATTTCCCCCTTCACCGATTTCAAATAAGTAGAAATCTCCTGAATGGTCTGTTTCTTTGAATCCTAAGATTTTTTCAAGAATCAAGCGGATATGCTCTAATTGACTGACACGGACAAAGACAGGTCCAAGTCCTGTGATCGCAAACTCTGTCGGTACATTGCTGTTTTTCCAAGGAATGCCAGCTGCTACACCTTGATTGTTTTCGTCAGAGATCAATTGATAATACTGATTATCGAAATCTTCAAATTCGATATATTTTTTGCCGAAACGTTCATTGATTGCTGAATGAGTAACGTCATATTTTTCAAAACGTTCCAACCAAAAGTCTAATGCTGCGTCACTTGGCACACGGAAAGAAGCACGAGAGATCGTATCTGTTCCTTTTTTTCCTTTTGGCTGATTTGGAAAATCAAAGAAAGTCATATCTGTTCCTGGCGCACCAGTATCGTCTGTAAAGTAAAGATGGTAAGTTTCGATGTCATCTTGGTTAACTGTTTTTTTGATTAAGCGCATTCCTAAAATATCTGTAAAAAAGCGGTAGATTTTTGTAGCGCTAGATGTCATTGCTGTGACGTGGTGAATTCCTCTGATTTGTGTATCCATGATAAATTTCCTCCTGTTAACTTACAAAAAGTAAGTAGTTGATTTAGACATAGTATAGAGGGTGCATCTCTATTTTGCAATTAATTTGTCTTCTAAAGTATCAGGAAGGAATCAAGAATGGAAAAGAGGAGGGACGGATCAATAAAATAAAAAGACTTACGACTAGCTGTATCGATTTCAAAAAAACTAGCTTTAAAAAGCTAACTTTAGAATCATTACGGGTGGTCATAAGTCTTTTTATGCTGAGTTATTTTTTCATTTTTGAGCTAATGCTTAGGATAGAATAGAATGTTGATTTCACGATCTCTTCTTGTTACTTGAAACTGCTTACCACTGTCACGATCTCTTGGTAAACGGCTTTTTCACAACCTCTTTGGTTAAGTTGAACGCACATCCAGCACAGAATAGTTCCGAACATCAAATCGGTTTCGGCTGGAAGAATATTCAATCGGCTGTCCATCTTTGAGATAGACGACTTGCTGAACTTCCAGTACAGGATCGTTTTCTGCACAGTTCAAATATTGCTGATCATATTCATCACTTTTATCTGCAGAAATAGCACGATAAGCCCCTGCAAAATGGACATTCAATTCTTGATGAAGATGATCATAGATAGAGGCTAACAAATGTTCTTTTTTTAAACCCGGCACAAGATGGACTGGCATAAAGGTATGCTCTAAAACATATGGCTCGCCATCTAAGATCCTTAACCGGTGAATATTGTAGACAGGTTGCTCGGCATCGATCATCAATCGTTCTTGGATATATTGATTAGGGAATTCAACATCAAAATGAATGATTTGACTCTTCAAAGAACGATGTCTGCGTTTCATTTGGAGACTCAAACCTTCATACTCGTTAGCGGGCGATGTGTCTTTTTGCATAAATGGATGATTCAAGATTTTCGTTCCTGATCCTCGCTGCGAATAGACAAGTCCTTCCATTGCTAAGATATTGATGGCTTTTTTGATTGTCATCCGGCTCGCACCAAATTCTTTTACCAAGTCGACTTGATTAGGCAAAAAACTATCGAGAGGATACTCTTTTGAACGGATACGTTCTCTTAAAATATTTGCGATTTCTTCGTATTTTGGCACGTTATTCACCTCTTCTAGAGTATAACGAAAGATTATGCTTCCGACAACTCGAAGTAGCATCTGGAACATTGTTTATTCGAAAAAAGAGGTCATGACAAGTTTTTGTCACAACCCCTTAATGATCTATTAAGCAATATCTAAATCTGGTTGTTTATCTAGTACTTTCAGGAATGGGTACCAGATAAAGGCAACGATGACAAAGTCGATGACTTGCAGCATACCACCAAGCCATGAATTTGTTGCTAAGACACCGCTTGCAATGATTGGCACAGTCCATGGAACAGAGACGCCAGTTGGTGCAGGGACAAGTCCAGCAGCCATTACCAAATAATTGAACGTCGTTACGATTAGAGGTGCCACAACCCAAGGAATAAGGATTGTTGCATTCAATACGATCGGTAGACCGAAGATCGCTGGTTCATTTACATTGAAAATACCAGGTGCTAAAGCTAATCGTCCAACATCACGATACTGTTTCTTTTTAAGAACAAAGGCCATCAATAAAACGACAGCTAAAGTCATTCCAGAGCCACCAATACCAACAGTGAAGGTTTCCATGAATGGTTTTGTGATGATGTGTGGTAATTCTTTTCCATGTTGATAAGCTTCTAAGTTATCAAGCATCAGTGTATTCCAAATCGGGTCCATTACAGAGTTGACGATGATTTGTCCGTGAAGTCCGAAGAACCATAAGAATTGGACAAAGAACAAAGCAATCAATGTTGCAGGTAAACTACTTCCCAAACCAGTTAATGGTTTTTGGATCACTTCATAAACGACGTCATGTAAGTTAGCATTGAAAATACCAGTCATCACAGCATTGATTACTAAGAAAATAGTTAGTGTCACTACAGCAGGGATCAAAGCGGCAAATGATTTTGTTACTGCAGGCGGAACTCCATCAGGCATTTTGATCTGCCAGCCGCGTTTCGTGATTCTGCAGTAGATTTCTCCAGCCAAGAAAGCAGCGATCATTCCAATGAACATTCCTTTTGCGCCAAGACGATCAAGTGAAAGCACACCAGTCACATCTTCACCGCCAGCGGTTTTCATTGCAAAAGGCGTAAGAATCAAGAAGCTGGCAAAAGACACGGCACCACCGAAAATACCTTCAACGTCATAAGATTTTGATAAATAATAGCCGATACCAAAAGTAACAAAAACCGACATGATGCTCATTGTTGCATTTTGCCCATTACCGAATAAATTCGATAAAGTTCCCTTTGTTGCGTCACTGAAAAAAGGCAAGTTATTGATAACGACAACGATCGAACCGAACATCGTTAAAGGGAAGGAAAGCATGAAAGCATCCCGCAGCACTGTAAGGTAACGATTTTGCCCTAATAAATTAGCTAAGGGCATGATTTTCTCAGAAAGCTTGTCCATAAAACCGTTCATTTTTATTCACCTCAAATTTATTTGCAATCGATTACATACAAAGTATAACGCCAAAAAATTTAAATGTCTAGTCATTTTCATAAAAAGTATTGATTTATTTTTTAGGGTTCGTTATGATTACGGTATCAAGAAAAAAGAGAGGAAGTAAAAAAATGAAAACCTACACATTCCCAGAAAATTTTTGGTGGGGTTCTGCTGCTAGCGGACCGCAAACAGAAGGAAGAGTAAGTGATGATGGTAAAGGAGAAAATATTTGGGATCATTGGTATGAATTAGAGCCTGAAAAATTCTTCGATCAAGTAGGACCTGAAAAAACTTCGCAAGTTTACACAAAATACAAAGAAGATGTTCAGTTAATGAAAGAAACTGGCCATAACACATTTCGTACATCTATCCAATGGAGTCATTTGATTCCAGAAGGGACAGGTGAAATCAATCAAAAAGCTGTTTCTTTTTATCGAGATTATTTTACTGAATTGCTGGATAATGGTATTGAACCTTTTGTGAACCTTTACCATTTCGATATGCCACTACCACTGCAAGAAAAAGGCGGATGGTTATCAAGAGAAACGGTCGACGCTTATGTTTCTTATGCAGCAGCGTGCTTTGAACTGTTTGGAGATCTGGTCAAAAAATGGTTTACTCATAATGAACCAATCGTACCTGTAGAAGGAGGCTACTTGTATCAATTCCACTATCCAAATCATATCAATATGAAAGAAGCGGTCCAAGTAGGCTATCATGAGAATCTAGCAAGCGCAAAGGTAATCAAAGCCTACCATGAAGGCGGACATGATGGTGAGATCGGAATCATCTTGAATCTGACACCAAGCTATCCGAGAGATGAAACGAACCCAGAAGATGTAAAAGCGGCGAAGATCGCTGACGCATTCTTCAACCGATCATTCCTTGACCCTGCAGTGAAAGGAGAGTTTCCACAAGAGTTGATCGAAATTGTCAAAGAATTGGCTATAATGCCAGAGATCCATGAAGGAGACCTAGAACTCATCCGTGAAAACACGATTGACCTGCTAGGAATCAATTACTATCAGCCTCGTCGAATCAAAGCAAAAGAAACTCCAATCAATCACGAACATAGCCCCATGCCAGATGATTATTTTGATAATTACGACATGCCCAATAAAAAAATGAATCCATATCGTGGATGGGAAATTTACGAAAAAGGAATCTATGATATTTTAACGAATACAAGAGAAAACTATGGTAATATCAAATGCTATATTTCTGAAAATGGGATGGGGGTCGAAGGAGAAGAACGATTTGTTAACAGCGAAGGAATTATTGAAGATGATTACCGGATCGAGTTTGTTACGGATCATTTGAAATACGTCCATCAAGCAATCCAAGAAGGAACCAATTGTGTGGGTTACCACATGTGGACATGTATGGACAACTGGTCTTGGACAAATGCTTATAAGAATCGCTATGGCTTTATCGCTGTTGATTTGGCACAAGACGGTAAACGGACGATCAAAAAATCAGGTCGCTGGTTTAAAACGGTCTCTGAAAAAAACGGATTTGATGCCTGATATTTTTTGATAAAACGTTCACAAAATGTTTGTTCTAACACTGTAATCGTGCTACACTAACAGTGAAGGAGGCGTTTACAATGGTAGATACTTATCGTAATATTTTAGTAGCAATTGATGGTTCTGAAAAGGCAGAAAAAGCATTTCTTGAGGCAATCACGATTGCCAAACGAAATCAGGCAACGTTGCACATCCTGTATGTCAATGAAGTAACAGGCAATTACTTTGGTGATTTTGCATTTGTTACAACAAGCCTTCAGGAAGAATTGGATGAGGTTGCGGAAAACCAGATGAAAGAACATCGAAACTTGGCAATTGAAAAAGGCCTGACAGATATCGAGACATATGTTCTTTACGGTTATCCAAAGACACTGATTGCTAATTTCCATGAATCGAAAGAACCAATCGATCTGATTGTCATGGGGGCGACAGGTCTGAATGCGGTAGAACGTGCACTAGTAGGTTCCACTACTTCCTATGTAGTCAACCACGCATCATGTAACGTCATGGTTGTAAAATAAATAAATTAAGGGAACAGAAAGCAAAAAAGCATAACGCTTCTTTTGCTTTCTGTTCCTTTTATTTTTTTGTAAAAAATTACTTTACCTGATGAAGTAATCATGCTATTCTAATTACAACGACAGATGGAGTAATATGGAGGAAAGAAAATGATTTCAAGTGATGGAATACGCGGATACAATGATGCGATTATTTTATCGATCCTTAACAAAAACGATTCTTATGGATATGAAATTTCTAAAACGATTCGTGAGAGGACAAATGATTCCTATGTGATCAAAGAGACAACACTTTACTCCGTTTTTGCCCGTTTAGAAAAGAATCAACTGATTGTTTCGTATCCTGGAGAAGTGACTCATGGAAAAAAGCGGACATATTATAAAATCACTGAAATAGGGCGTAATCTTTTAGAAGAAAAAAAGCAAGAGTGGCTGACGACGAAAGACGTAGTCGATCAATTTTTGGAGGGAAATTAAATGGATACAATCCGTAATTATTTAGACAGTCTTTTTATCGGAGTACCTCAAAGTACCGAGATAGATAAGCTGAAAACTGATTTGTTGGCAAATATGGAAGACCATTATCATGAATTGATGGGAGAAGGAAAAAATGAACAGGAGGCCATCGGTACAGTAATTTCGACATTTGGTTCAATCGATGAATTATTAGAAGAACTAGATGTCGAAAAAAAACATCAAGCTGACGAGACGGAAACAAACACAGCTTCTATTTATTTAAGCGAAGCAGAAAACTACTGGAAAGAATACAGAGCGGCAAGTCTCCAAGTGGCATCAGGTGTTCTATTCATTAGCTTATCTTTTGCAAGTTTTCTTTTCTTTTGTTCAGCAGGATATGTGTTCATGGGTATTTCTTGTCTGATTTTCGGTATAGCATTAGCTGTCGGTTTTTTTATTGCTTCTGGTATGAAAATCACACGTTTAAATCACTTTTTGCACCATCGGAAAATACCTGAAAAAGTATTAGCAGAAGCAAAAGAAAAAGAAGAAGAGTATCAGCGAAGTTTTGGCTTCTCACTGATTGCAGGAATTGGATTATGTATTTTTTCACTTTTCCCACTTTTGGCTTCTTTAATGTGGTATATGGATGGTAGTATCGGTGCCTCTATATTTTTTGTTACGGTAGGAACGGGTGTCTTCTTGATCATTTATGGCAGTCTAGTCCGTCATTCTTATCGTCAATTCACTCAAAGCGCTTATTACTGGTGAATGTATTCAGATTTGTAAAAATATTCTATTTATCCGGCGTAGAAAAAAAGACTGTGACACGCTTTTGTCACAGTCTTTTTTATATATAATAATTTAAAAATTCATCATCTAAATCCGTAGAATTTTCTAGATTGCTTACCCATGTAAAATCGTTATAGACAGATTTCAGTTGACTTCTGCGCCATTGTACAGGGATAAAAAGACGCATGCTATCTTCATTGAATCCGACTAATAATTTCTTTCCGTCAGTAATGATGGGACGTTGTAACAAAGTAAAATGCGAGACGATCAGATCGACAAGCTCTGAGGTCGTACATTGGTCGATTTGGTCTTTCAAATTTTTATAATCAATCGAGCGTTTAGCTAATAGATCGTCAAATCCGTTTTCTGTTAATGACAATAAATAAAATATCTCTTTCCTTGTTAAAGGCTGTTTAGGTGTGAAAATTCGTTCTCTGTAAGGCATTTGATGGTCTTTCAGCCAGTTTGCCATCAGATGGTAACTATGTGTGCGAGAAGAATAGATCGTAAGCATAAAAAAACTCCTTAAATAGTCCATTAATTTGTTAGATCTGTTGAGATAAATAATAGGTAAGGAGCTGTGCATAAGCATTGATCAAAACAACCCAAACATCATTAGAAATAACTTTCTAAAGTCTTAAACTTGCGACGAGAAACAACTAGACTAATAGAAAAAATGTCTTAGCCATTTGGCTTCCTGTTTGTTTTTTTGCTTATGCTGCAGCTCCTCGGGAAAGGGTTCTAACAATTTGAAGAAGGTTGATGATTGATCTAGTTTAAATTGTGTGAAATTTGAAATCTGGTGTTTTTACTAGATGAATCACCTAACAACTATGATTATAACTTATAGAACTTCTGTTTTGCATTCGGTTTTGTTATAGTTGTTATAAAGTTTTATTTTATTACAGAACATTTTTAATTAATAAAGAACAGTTAGAAGTTAAAATTGCTGATTCACATAGAGTTTATGACTTCTTGGAAATTCTTTTTCAATCAGTTTTTTCATCTGTTTATGAAATTCTTTTTTTTCAGTAAACATAAAGGTTTGGGTATCGTAACCTTCTTCATGTAGGAAATAGATTATTCCTTTTTCTGTGTTTTGCGTATAAGCTTTTATACTCCTGTCTTTTTTGAAAGAACAGATCGTATAGCCATCTATTTGGTCTGGTAGTCGTTTGATTTTCTTCAAAATGACTTTTTTATCCTCAAGTTTCATTTTTTTCACCTGACTTTATTTTTTTCATATGGAAATCATAGCGCCTTTGGTTATATGAAAACAAGAAGGATACTGAAATATATATAAATCAAATAGTGGTTATTTATTATTAGAATAGCGAATACAAATAAACGACCACTATTTTCTGATTTATTGCAAATGTTTTTTCAAATAAATTTGATTACCAAGAAAAGGTAGTGGTATATTTACTGAGGGATACTTTGAAAAACATATGATAGAAACAGTAACAGTATTATGAAAAATCTTTTTATAAAAATGGAGGAATCGATTTGATGGAAGATCAGTATGTACAAGCAATGACGATCGCAGGATCAGATAGCGATGGAAGCGCAGGGATGCAAGCAGATATGCATACATTCTTTACAAGAAATGTTTACGGTGTTTCTGTCATGACCGCATGTGTTGCAGGTAATTCTTACGGAATCGGAGCAAGTGTGACATTGCCAACAGATTTTATCGACAAAGAATTTGAACTGATTGCGAAGGACTTTCAAATACGTGCAGCTAAAACAGGTATGCTAGCAGATTCAAAGTTGATTGAGACAGTTGTAAAAAATTACCAAAAATATGATTTTGGACCATTAGTCGTGGATCCCGTAATCGTAACGAAACATGGAAATCTTTTACTAGAAGAATCTGCTTTGCAAAGCTTGAAAGAAAAGCTTGTCCCTTTGGCCGAAGTACTGACACCTAATTTTTATGAAGCAGAAAAGCTGACTGGACGGACATTAGCAGCTGAAGAAGATTTTGTGCAAGCAGCAAAAGAACTGCAAGATATGGGTGCAAAAAACGTTATGATCAAAGGACATCATGCTAAAAATGCGCAGCAAGAAACAGTCAATGACTACGTATTGTTCGAATCAGGAAAATCATTTTGGTTAAATGCACCATTTTATCCTACCGACCGGATCAACGGAACTGGCGATTCGCTATCTGCATGTATTGCAGCTGAGTTAGCGAAAGGAAAAACAGTTGAACAAGCGATCCGATTGGCAAAAGACTATGTAAACCGTGCAATTCGTGAAGAAATAAATGTAGGGCACAAATATGGCCCCATCAATCATTGGGCAGCTGGTGAATTAGAGTAAAAGAAAGAAGTTGTGAAAAAGTTGCCCTGCATCAAGTAATAAGAACAGCCAAGTAAAAACAGCTTCTTATGTTTTTAACTTGGTTGGACTTATTACCGCAGATGCAAGCTTTTGAACACCGTTTAAGAAAGAGGTCGTGAGCCTGCCGTCCAGCTCCGAGTCACAAGGAACAAGTTCAAAAAACAGCTTCTCATGTTTGTTGAATATTGTGACTTGTGACCGAGGAGTTGGCAGGAGAACACCGTTTGTTCGGAAGAAGGGACTGTGACAAGATTTTTGTCACAGTCCCTTTAATCTTAGTATATTTTTCTCTACTTGAATAAAAAAATTATAGGATTGGAGAAAATAATCGAGAAATTTGTTGCTTGAATAATAGCCAGTTAGACATTTCCTTGACTGTTTCAGTTGTCATGGATGAACAATGTGTCTCATCTTCTTTGAACTGAGTAGCAAGTTCTTCTAAAAACTCAGGATCGTAAATGACAGCACTTGTTTCAAAATTCAATCGGTAGCTACGAATATCTTGATTTGCTGAACCTACCATGCAGATTTCATCATCCATTATCAATGTTTTTGCATGGAGGAAGCCGTTCTCATAGACAAGGATTTGTACATTTTCCTTGATCAGCTGCCGAGCATAATATTGTGTTGCTCGATAAATAAAAGGATGATCCGGTTTGTTGGGAATCATGATTTTCACATCTACACCAGAGGCAGTTGCGATTTTTAAAGCAGCAATGACACTTTCATCAGGAACAAGGTAAGGTGTCTGTATCCAAACACGTTTTTTAGCAGAAGTAATCAATTTGATAAATGAAAGCTTGATTTGTTCCCTTTCGTTATTCGGTCCGCTTGAAACAAGCTGGATGGATGTATCAGCAAGCTTAGATTCATCTCGATCTGCTTTTTTAAAGAAATAATTCAAATGATAGCCGACCTTTTTTTCTTCAGGTACCGAGACGTTCCAGTCTGTTAAGAAGCGAAGCTGGAGCAAAGAAGAAGCGGCACCGAAAATCCGTATATGCGTATCGCGCCAATAGCCGAATTTTTTTGTTGTATTTACATATTGATTGGCAATATTGAAACCACCGGTATAACTAATCTTTCCATCGATCACAACGATTTTTCGGTGATCATGGTAATTCAATCGGAAACGAAGTAATGCCCTTTGTGAGGTAACAAATGTATGGACATGTCCACCATTTTTGATTAGACGATTGAAATCTTTTGCTTTTGTGCCATGAGAGCCAAATGCATCATATAATATTCGAACTTCCACGCCTTCTGCGGCTTTTTCTTCTAAAACATGTAAGACTTGCTGGCCGATATTATCTGTCACAAATGCGTAATATTCGATATGGATCGAATGTTTGGCTTTTTTTAGATCTTGAAGCAGTGAATCCAATTTCTCTTGTCCGTCTGTGAGAAGAGTGACAGAATTCATTCTTGTCAGCGGCATACGATTTAATGAAGAGAAGAAGTCAACAAATTGCTGTTTGTCTTTATCGCCCATGTCAGGATCGTAATGTTCAATGGTATCTCCTCTAAAAGACTGAAAGTTTTCTAATTCTTTCAAGTCACTTTGTCGGAGATAGAATTTTTTCTTATCCGTTAATCCACGTCCGAAAAATAAATATAATACAAAGCCCACCCCAGGAAGGGCAAACAATACTAAGAGCCATGCCCAAATGGCTGCTACATCTCGGGGTTTGATCAAAATAGCCACCAAAGCAATAAGTGCATTTAATAGATAAAGGGCGGTTATAATACTAGATACCACAAAAATGTTCCTCCTTACATACAATAACATTAGTATAGCATGATAGAAGAAAGAAGCCTACCAAGGTGAATATACTTTTCACTCCTTTCATGAAAATGTAGGTAAATCGGGCTAAAGTAGTTGCTTTTTGTAGGTTAATAAGGTAGGATATTAGTACAGTTGAATATCTCCTTAGGGGAGTAACCGGCAACGTTTGTTGCGATAATATCAACAGTAAGTTAACCAAATGGTTTTCTGGTATTGTATGAAATGGTGAGACCTAAGACAAATGCGTATTTGTCTTAGGTCTCTTTTTTTTCAGACAGGACTAGGGCCAAGATCAAAAAATGGGGGATGAAATTTGGAAAACAAGGAACAAGCACAACAAGCGGTCTATAAAGAAACGATCGACTCGTTGATGCAGCAAACGCAGAGCTCAACCGATGGATTGAGCACCACGCAAGCGAAGGAAAAATTAGAAAGAGATGGCTTGAACCAGCTAAAAGAAAAGCCGAAGAAGCCAACTTGGAAATTGTTCTTAGAAACTTTCAAAGATGCAATGGTTATCGTATTGCTGATTGTCGCACTGATTCAGATGGTCATGGGTGACTACATCGAATTCTTAGTTATTTTTGCAGTATTGATGTTGAATTCTATAATCAGTGTTGTCCAAACAAAAAAAGCAGAAGGTTCTTTAGAAGCGTTGAAAAACCTTTCAGCGCCCGATGCTCGAGTGATTCGTGATGGTAAGGAAAAAACGATTCCGGCAAACGAACTTGTGGTAGGAGATATCGTGTTGTTAGACGCAGGCGATTATGTACCTGCTGATGGACGTTTACTAGATGCGGGATCATTAAAAGTAGATGAAGGTATGCTGACAGGAGAGTCGACTTCTGCAGAAAAAGAAGTAACGGATATCACAAGTACGGTACCAATCGGAGATCGTACAAATATGGTATTCAGTGGAACGATCGTAACTTACGGACGCGGTAAATTCTTAGTGACTTCAACTGGGAATAATACGGAGATCGGACAAGTTGCTGGCCTTTTGGAATCAACAACTGAGCAAGTCACTCCGTTACAACGAGGTCTGGATAAATTCAGTAAAAAACTAAGTTTGGCTATTTTGGCATTGTCTTTATTGATTTTAGGTATCCAACTGTTTCGTATTTATCTTGGAGAAGGTACAGGAGATATGACTGCAGATATCGTCAGCGCAGTGATGTTTGCCGTAGCCGTAGCCGTAGCTGCTATTCCAGAAGCATTACAGTCTATCGTAACAATCGTGTTATCTTTGGGAACGAATAAAATGGCAAAACGTCATGCCATTATTCGGAAGCTTCCAGCAGTTGAAACACTTGGTTCGACAAGTATCATCTGTACAGATAAGACTGGTACATTGACACAAAACAAAATGACAGTTGTTGACTACTTTTTAGGTAATGGCGATACTGGGGATTTCACAAATGACCCTTCAAAATGGACAGCTGACGAACGTCGCTTGATCGAAATCAGTGTTTTAGCGAATGATGCATCGATCAGTGAAGACGGTACTAAATTGGGCGACCCTACGGAAGTAGCGTTTATCGACTTTAGTGAAAAATTAAACCAGCCTTATCAGGAAATCCGAAACAACTACCCAAGACAAGCAGAACTTCCTTTTGACTCAGATCGAAAATTAATGTCTACTGGACACACAATTGATAACAAAAATTACTTGTTTGTTAAAGGCGGACCAGATATCGTCTTCCAACGCAGTAAAAAAGTATTGCTAAATGGTGAAGTCGTTCCGATGACGGATGAATTGATGAAAAAATTCCAAGAGCAAAATGAAGCTTTTTCAACACGCGCATTACGTGTACTAGCTTTTGCTTACCGTCCACTTGATAATTTTGATTTATCATTTGAAGATGAAGACGATTTGATCCTTGTTGGTTTGCTTGCTATGATCGATCCTCCACGTGCTGAAGTGACTCAGGCGGTAACAGAAGCAAGAAGTGCAGGAATCAAAACAATCATGATTACTGGTGACCACAAAACAACAGCTGTTGCTATCGCAAAACAAATCGGGATTTTTGAAGAAGGAAACCTGGCTTTGACCGGGACGGAACTAGATGAATTGACAGAAGATCAACTAAACGAAGTTTTAGAAAAAGTCACTGTTTATGCACGTGTTTCACCTGAGAATAAAATTCGTATCGTTCGTGCTTGGCAAAATAAAGGTCATATCTCAGCTATGACAGGTGATGGTGTAAATGACGCACCAGCATTGAAACAAGCAGACATCGGAATTGCTATGGGAACGGGTACAGATGTGGCAAAAGATGCAGCAGCGATGGTATTGACGGATGATAACTTTGCTTCTATTGTCAGCGCAGTAGAAGTAGGACGTAATGTGTTTGATAATATCAAGAAAGCTATTTCTTATCTATTTGCAGGAAATTTAGGTGCGATCATTGCGATCATCTTTGCCTTAGTTGCTGACTGGTCCAATCCATTTACAGCATTACAACTGTTGTTCATCAATTTAGTCAATGATTCACTGCCAGCAATTGCATTAGGTACAGAAAAAGCTGAACCTGCTACGATGAACCGCCCGCCAAGAGATCCAAATTCAGGAATCTTTACGGACAAAACATTGATTTCTGTAACGTATCGTGGTGTGCTGATTGGGATTGCTGTTATCTTTGCTCAATGGCTTGGCATGCAGCATTCACCTGAATTCGGTGTAGCCATGTCATTTTCAACATTGATTTGGTGTCGGACATTGCAAACATTCCCAGCACGTTCAAACACACAAACAGCTATCCAAGCAGGGTTCTTCTCTAACAGAAGTGTCTTACTAGCTGTAGTTGTATGTAGCGCGCTTTACTGCTTAACAATGATCCCAGGACTGAAAGAAGTCTTCTCTATCCCATCAGCATTTGGATTGACAGAAGTCTTTACATGTATGGGAATCGCACTTGTGACAATTGTTTTGATGGAAATCACTAAATTGATCATTGTACGAGTACAAGGAAATAAATAAAACGAATCAACGAGGTTGTGAGCCTGCCGTTTAATTCTGAGTCACAAGGTGCAATTTCAACAAACAGCTTCTCATGTTTGTTGAATATTGTGACTTGTGACCGAAGAGTTGGCAGGAGAACACCGTTTAAGGAAGAAGTTGTAAAATCAGCATTTTGAGCTAATACTGAGGGTCATCTGATTGGACACTGTTTATTCGGAAAGAGGGACTTTGACACGACTTTGGTCACAGTCCCTTTTTTTATTTATGATAGACGGAAAGCCAATCATTTTATTATTCATCAAAAGAGATAGAATAGATAAAAGAGGAGAATGATTTATTCCGAAAAGTGAAAACATATAACAAAAAATTAGAGGAAATCAAATGAATGAAAAAGAATGGGATGAATTTGCTGAAGAATATTATGAAATCCAGCAAGAATCGCAAGTAACTATTGCTGAAGATGTAAAAAATTATCTGAAAACGGAGAAAGTCCTGCCTGCTGAAACAGCAGCAGACGTTGCTGGAGGATCTGGCAGATTTCTTTCCTTAGCAAAAGAAATTAATCGCTATGATTTGATCGATTTTTCTTCAGGAATGCTAGAAAATGCAAAAAAAGAAGCAGAAAAAAATGAGTTGCCAAATGTTTCCTTTATCAAACAGTCGTTAGAAGAATTTATCCAATCAAATGAGACATATGAAATGGTTTTTACAGCAGCAAATCCAGCATTGGTACATCTTATTCAATTAGAAAAATTGATGAAAAAGTCAAGCAAATGGTGCGTGATAATCAGAGTAGTGGAATCAATCGATGATGTTTTTTATCCTATCGAAAAGCAACTAGGAATGATAGAAGAAGATCCTAATACATCGCCAGTTGTAATGGATCAATTTGAAACATACTTAATTGATGAAGGATTCAAAGTGAAGAAAAAAGATTTTACTTATTTTACACAGGAATCAATTACTGAAGAATTGATGAAGCTATACTATGACGCGTACGCAAAAGATCCTGTTGTGACCAGGTACATTCGCAAACTATTCAGTGAAAAACGAGAAATCCTTAGTACGACTAAGCTGACCTATAGACTGCTCCTTTGGTCCGCAGATAAAAAAAGAACCTTTCACGACTCGTGAAGGGTTCTTTTTATGATTTTATTATATTTTGTAGTAACGAATATCATTTTCGATCTTTGTAATCGAAAAAGGTACATCTGAAGTATATTCTGCACATTCTCCGTGTTCAGGAAGCGTCTCACTGAAAATCGTTTCATATTCGTCAACAGTGATCCGTGTTCGAGAATCTAGCATCTCTTGATGAGATTGTGCGAAGAGATATTCTTGATAGTTTTCTTCCAGATAACCTGTAAAAAATTCACTTACTGCACCAGAACCGTAGCTGAATAGACCGATGCGATCTCCTGGCTGTAGTGATTTCGAATTTTCCAGTAGAGAAGTTAGCCCCAGGTATAATGAACCAGTGTAAAGATTACCGATTCGTCGGCTGTAACGGATGCTTTCTTCATAGCGAGCCATAAGACGTTCCTGATTTTCTTCGTCTGTTTGGTCTAATACGCTTTGCAATGCCTTTTTTCCCATCTTAGTATACGGAATATGGAAAGCAATCGCCTGATAATCTTCGAGTCCTCGACCCGACAATTCTTTATGTCGATTCCAAACTTTTTGGAATGATTCGATATACGTAGAATTAGATAAAGGACCATCAACAACAGGAAATTCGCTATAATCTGGACGCCAGAAATCATAGATATCTTCTGTCAGAAATACGCTGTCGTCTTCAATCGATAAAATACGCGGGTTTTGAGTGATCATCATCGCAACAGCACCGACACCTTGCGTCACTTCACCACCGCTTGCCAAGCCGTAACGAGCAATATCACTTGCTATGACTAGTACTTTTCGTTCTGGATGATTTTTGACATATTCTTTCGCCATGTGCAAAGCTGCGGTGCCACCGTAGCAAGCCTCTTTTACTTCAAAAGAACGAGCAAAAGATTGGATTTTCAGTAAATGGTGGATAATTACCGCACTCGCTTTTGAATGATCAATCCCGGATTCTGTTCCGACGATGACCATGTCGATTAGCTCACGGTCTTTTTCTGTTACGATTTTGCTGGCAGCATTTGCTCCTAGTGTAATGATGTCTTCATTTGCACGATTGACTGCCATTTGGTCTTGACCAATCCCTATATGGTATTTTGCAGGATCATCCCCACGGCTTTCTGCCAACTCTGTCATATCTAAATATAAATTAGGAATAAAAAAGGAAAGACGATCAATCCCTATTTTCATTTCAACACCTCTTTACTTATGATAAAAAACTTACTTTACTAAGGTATCATAAAAAGATTAAAAGAAATATAAAAAAGAGAATATTTAAGGATTGTTAAAATTTAATCTTAGAAAAAAATAACTGGAACAAGAGCTATTTGTTTTTACAGCAAAGAATGGTATATTTTTGTAGGAGGTGGCTTACTTGAAAGAAGTCGTTATGATAGATGCTGCAAGAACGCCGATAGGAAAGTATCGCGGAAGTTTAAGTCCATTTACTGCAGTTGAATTAGGCACACTTGTGACTAAAGGATTATTAGATAAAACAAAACTGAAAAAAGATAAAATCGATCAAGTAATATTTGGAAATGTCCTGCAAGCTGGTAATGGTCAAAATGTTGCCAGACAGATTGCTTTGAACAGCGGTCTCCCTGTAGATGTCCCAGCAATGACGATCAATGAAGTTTGCGGATCTGGTATGAAAGCAGTGATCTTAGCACGCCAGCTGATCCAATTAGGTGAAGCAGAACTTGTGATAGCCGGCGGAACAGAGAGTATGTCTCAAGCACCTATGCTGAAACAGTATCAGTCAGAAACAAATGAATATGGTGAACCAATTTCCAGTATGGTCAACGACGGATTGACTGACGCATTTTCAAATGCACATATGGGATTAACCGCAGAGAATGTTGCAACACAATTTTCTGTGAGCAGAGAAGAGCAGGATCGCTATGCCTTGTCGTCCCAGTTGAAAGCAGCACATGCTGTCGAAGCCGGTGTATTTTCTGAGGAGATCATCCCAGTCAAGATTTCTGATGAAGACGTGTTATCTGAGGATGAAGCAGTTCGTGGAAATAGTACATTGGAAAAACTGGGCACGTTACGTACAGTATTCTCAGAAGAAGGAACTGTAACAGCAGGAAATGCTTCCCCGTTGAATGACGGTGCCTCTGTGGTGATCCTTGCATCCAAAGAATACGCAGAAAATAATAATCTGCCTTATTTAGCAACCATCAAAGAAGTAGCGGAGGTCGGTATTGACCCAAGTATCATGGGAATCGCTCCAATCAAAGCCATTCAAAAATTGACAGATAGATCAGGAATGAATTTATCAACAATCGATCTTTTTGAGATCAATGAAGCATTTGCAGCTTCTTCTATCGTAGTTAGCCAAGAACTGCAGTTAGATGAAGAAAAGGTCAATATATATGGAGGAGCAATCGCATTAGGCCATCCAATTGGTGCAAGCGGTGCACGTATCTTGACTACATTAGCTTACGGATTGCTTCGTGAACAGAAGAGATACGGTATTGCTTCATTATGTATTGGTGGAGGTTTAGGCTTGGCAGTCTTGTTAGAAGCGAATATGGAGCAAACACATAAGGATGTGCAAAAAAAAAAGTTTTATCAGCTTACGCCATCTGAACGGCGCAGTCAATTAATAGAAAAAAATGTATTGACACAAGAAACTGCGTTGATTTTTCAGGAACAAACACTTTCTGAAGAGCTCTCCGATCACATGATCGAAAACCAAGTGAGTGAAGTGGAAATCCCAATGGGGATCGCGCAGAATTTTCAAATCAATGGCAAGAAAAAATGGATTCCGATGGCAACAGAGGAACCATCTGTCATTGCAGCTGCAAGTAATGGTGCAAAAATCTGTGGAAATATCTGCGCAGAAACACCTCAGCGGCTGATGCGAGGGCAAATCGTTCTATCAGGAAAATCGGAGTATCAAGCAGTGATCAATGCAGTTAATCATCGAAAAGAAGAGCTGATTCTTTGTGCAAATGAAAGTTATCCTTCAATCGTGAAACGCGGGGGCGGTGTTCAAGATATCTCTACTCGGGAATTCATGGGGAGTTTCCATGCATACTTATCTATTGATTTTTTAGTGGATGTAAAAGATGCAATGGGCGCTAACATGATCAACTCGATTCTTGAGAGTGTGGCAAACAAGTTACGGGAGTGGTTCCCTGAAGAAGAGATTCTATTCAGTATTTTAAGTAATTTTGCTACAGAATCATTGGCTTCTGCCTGTTGTGAAATCCCATTCGAACGCTTAGGGAGAAACAAAGAAATCGGTGAACAAATTGCCAAAAAAATCCAACAGGCAGGGGAATATGCGAAGCTTGACCCTTACCGTGCAGCAACGCACAACAAAGGGATCATGAATGGTATAGAAGCTGTAGTGGCAGCTACAGGAAATGATACACGTGCGGTTAGCGCTTCGATCCACGCCTACGCGGCAAGAAATGGATTATACCAAGGATTAACAGACTGGCAGATCAAAGGGGATAAACTAGTTGGAAAACTAACGGTGCCTTTGGCTGTTGCCACAGTAGGCGGAGCTTCCAATATCCTGCCAAAAGCAAAAGCATCTTTAGCTATGTTAGATATTGATTCAGCCAAGGAACTAGCACAAGTAATTGCTGCAGTAGGGTTAGCTCAAAACCTGGCTGCTTTGCGTGCATTAGTTACAGAAGGAATCCAAAAAGGCCACATGGGACTTCAAGCTCGTTCATTAGCGATCTCAATTGGGGCTATTGGTGAGGAAATCGAGCAAGTTGCGAAAAAATTACGTGAAGCAGAAAAGATGAACCAGCAGACAGCTATACAAATATTGGAAAAAATCCGGGAAAAATAAAAAAGCAATATCTTTAGAAGAATAAAGCAAGATTTACAGTTATTTTATTTACTGCAGATCTTGCTTTTTTCTCTATCAGAAAATATGTTTATTATTAGAATTTTTTATAGTTAAGGTTAGGCATCTTAAGAAATCAGGCAACTCCAAGATATCTTCAGGTAGAAGAGAAGTCGCCTAACATTGTAGGATCATAGGTGATTTGTTGGACAGGTCAAGCTGATATTTGAGCCTGATGTTAGAAGGAATTTCTTTTTACTTGCTGTAGAAATTATTATATGACTAAAAAGGCTGGGATTTTAAATCCCAGCCTTTTATGACAAATAGAATTTTTATCGATCAGTAATCGCTGTCGCTGCAAATTGTTCGATCAAAGGAATCAAAGTCAATTTGACTTTGTATTTCCGTTCGAGTGCTTTTTCGATAACGAACTCATTTTCAGTAGTCATAGAAATAGTTGCTAATTTACGAGGTTCATCAGCATTTTTTTCATTAATAACTACTTCATGTTCATTTTGTTCTGTGTAAAATTTAGGATACTCAGCAACGGCTTTTGAAAAATCAGCAAAACTTAAAGCGGCATTCGTATCAGTTGAGCGTGTATTTTCAGTTGTGTCCGCTTTTGGTTTTTCCGTTTTTTCTTCTGGCACACTGACTGTTTCTTCTGTAACTGGTGTCGCAACAGCTTGCGCAGTTGGTTCATCGTTTTTCAATCGTTGATCATTCCAGTAAGACACGATTTCAATAAGAAGATTGTCACGGAATCGTTCGAAAATCCCGTTTTCTCCTGAACGAATTCTCTTTAATACAGTATTGAAGTTGTCATCGATTGGCACGTTGATCCGTGTATCTTCATTTGTTTTCCCAGCTAATCCGATCGTTAAGATTTGACGGTTTTTGGGATCAAGCATGACTTGTAACGGCAAACCATAACGTCGCAAGCTCTCTTCTTCTAGAGAACGGAATAATTGTCCTCTTACACCATCCAATGAAGGACGGAATTGATTTAATAATTTTTGTTTCTGTTTTTTCTTCATATGTTCTCTCCTTCGCTCATACCCTTTCGATTATAAGAAAAAAACAGCCAAATGAAAAGGAGTAATGCAAAAAAACTTGCGTATACGCAAATTACAACAGAAAAATTTGCGTATTTTCCCGTTTTTTGAAAGAAAAATAAAAAATGGAACGGATTATGTATATATACATAATCCGTTCCATTCTTTCTATTTTTTCGGTATCAAGGCAAAAACAGGTAGTTCAGGTGAATAAATGACTTCATGTTCGTGCCAGGGTTTGACCATTAGCGAATGATCGAACCGTTTTTTCAGTTCTTCGATGATTTGATCATGTGTCCAGTTTCTTGCAGGAAAATGTTGGATTTTCTCTGCATCGATCAAAAAGACAAAATCGGAATGAAAAGTCTGGGTAACTTCTTCCGAGAGAGAATTCAAGCGTTCGATTGGATCCATAAAATCACCTTTCGACTTAAAATTGGGTAGTATCTGGGTCTTTTGCTTTGCCGACTACACCATCTAACTGATCGATTTGTTTCATTTCTTCTTCTGTTAATTCAAAATCAAATAATTCAGTATTTTCTTTGATTCTGCTTGGTGTCACTGACTTAGGAAGAGGAAGGAATTCGTGTTGCAGCGACCAACGCAAAGCAACTTGTGCAATCGTCTTGTCATGTGCTTCAGCGATTTGTTTCATTTCAGGCACATCGAAGATTTTACCAGTGCCTAATGGACTATATGCTTCGAGGATCATATCATGTTTTTTTGCATACTCAACTACAGTTGTCTGTAATTCGCCTGGTGCAAGGAAAACTTGATTGACCATCGGCATAATTTTTGCTGTTTTTGCTAGTGTATCTAGATGGTGGGGTAAGAAATTGCTCACACCGATTGCTTTGATTTTACCTGCTTCATACAGTTCTTCAAATGCTCGCCATGTATCTGCATTTGCTTGTTCCCAATTATCACGAAAAGCAACAGGGTTTGGCCAGTGGATCAAAAACAGATCTAAATAATCTGTTTGGAGCTTCTTCAATGATTCTTCAAAAGAAGACATCACAAGTTCATAGCTGTGGTTTGCATTCCATAATTTTGTTGTCAAGAATATCTCTTCTCTAGGAATTCCACTTTCCTTAATCGCTTGGCCGACGCTTTCTTCATTCTTGTATCCTTGGGCAGTATCGATATGGCGATAACCTGCAGCCAGCGCTTCTTTAACAGAGGAAACAGCGACATCCCCATCAGGTGTTTGCCATGTGCCGAATCCTACTACCGGGATTTCGTAACCATTTGATAGACGATAAGTGCTTGTTAATGAATTCATACTTTCAGCTCCTTTTTTATTCGTTCAACTATAAGTGTAGCGCATTTTTCGAAAAAAAGAATCCATTTTGTTTCTACTCTTGAAATTTTTGTTTAAAAGAAAATGATTTTGATTCTGGTATTTTTGATTTTTTTTCCGTAAACTAAGACAGAAGGGAATGAGAAAATGGATATCTATTTAAAAAAAGCAATTCTGCATATTATTGACAGAGAAACTGGTTCTCCAGTCTTTTCACAAAAAGAGCTGGATCTGACAAAAGAATATATTCGTGATTTTCTTCAAAAGAAGATCCAAAAAATCTCTTCTGCTCAAACAAAAACTGGACAACTAGCAGAAGAAAGCATGATCGTTGAATCACTTAAAATCGCTCAAGAAAATTTTGTGGAAGCAAGTGAAGCAATCGTTCAGCGGTGGTTCGATATCTACCAAGAAAGTGAAGAAGCACCTAGTGCAGATGTATTTGTTGTCTTGTATGAATTAGATACAGTGATGTACTTATCTTTATTGAAAGTCAATTATCGTGAGGCTTACACTCACTTTGTTGAAGCAGACGAAGCAGGGATCGACAACCGCTTGATTTTGAATCGAGCAATTCTAGGGGCGAAAACACAAAAAGCAGATGAAGCATTCGCTGTGAATTTGACTGATTGGACCTACGAATTAATTGAAAAAAAATATGAGTTTTCTGGCAAAAAAGAGCTTTATTTTTCTGGAAGAGTGATCGAAAGTGTTCCTGCACCTTCTTTAGAAGAAAATGTAAAAGTGATCCAAAAAGTAGCCAAGCATCTTGGAAAAAAATTTGAGACAGAAGAATTTGATATCATGGCTGATTTGAAAGAAGCTGTCTATGATACGATAGAAGAAAAAGGTCGGTTGGATCATGAGATGATTGCGGAAAAAGTCTTCAAGGAAAACATCACGGCAAAAATGGCTTTTAAAGAAGAAGTACAAGAGCAAGGATTTGTCCCAGAAGCACCTCCTGTAAAAGAAGTACAAGAAATTTCTGAGAAAAAATTTGGAAAACAAAAATTCAAGCTATCAAACGGGATCGAACTGATCGTACCAGTAGATGTATATCGCAACCCAGATTTGATTGAATTTGTGAATAATCCGGATGGTACGATATCCGTGATGATCAAAAATGTGGATGAAGTATTGAATCGTTTATAAAAATGACTAGAATATTAGGTGTTCAAGTACCAGTGATCAGTTAAATGAATTGTGTCAAGAGAAGGATCGGAAAAGACGAATATAACAAAAAAAGAGCGTGAGACAAAAGTAAAGAACACTTTTGTCTCACGCTCTAAACACGTATAAACGGCGGAAGCAGAAGCAACTCCTTCTTATTTCTTGGAGTTAAACGCTTCTGTCCCAGCCTCTTTTTATCTAATAAAATTTTAAGACCATTTACTAATTATCGATTTTTTCTGCCGCATTTTTAGGCACTTCAGAAGCCTTTATTTCTTCCCAGCTTAATACACCTTTACGAGGATTGACTTTGAGTTTAAGATACGCATTCATCTTTAATGGATGTTCTCTTTCTTCGCGAAGCGTCACCTGTTTTTTTTCACCATCTTTATTATAAGCCGCTTGCTTGTAGGTATAAGTCGTGAATTTCTCTCCGTTATCTGCTTGGGTAGCTGACATTTCGCCATTCGTCGTGATTTTTGTATAATAAGCTTCGCCGCCGTAAAAATAATGATAAGCTGCAAAACTTCCGCCGAGAAATATGCCTAAAACGACAAGTACGCCAATTAATTTTTTCATGTACTTCACCTCTTTCCTTATTATTAACGAAATAGAAGATTTCGTCTATTGAAAGTTGTTGGCAACAGCTGAATTTTAAACTTTTCCTCATTTTGTTCTTATTGCTTCAAAAGAAAGTTAAGGACTATCTTGAAGTTTTTCTCAAAAAACACATTTTTTTATTTATAAAAGGTACTTTTTTCGCGTATAAGACAGACGAGTGCTCTTAGTTGACTTTGACCAATATTGACGTATAATAAGCTTAGTTCGAATCTTACAAAAAGTAAGTCGGACGTATTCTTTTTGATTTAGTCAAAAAAAGACTATAATAAAAAGGTGAGAGCTGAAATTTTTCAGTGATCTATATTATTTAGGAGGTTTGTAAATTATGGCAAAAGAACATTATGACAGAAGTAAACCACACGTTAACATTGGTACGATTGGACACGTTGACCATGGGAAAACTACTTTAACTGCTGCGATCACTACAGTATTAGGCAAAAAAGGCCTAGCAAATCCTCAAGACTATGCTAGTATTGATGCAGCTCCAGAAGAACGTGAACGTGGGATTACGATCAATACCGCACACGTAGAATATGAAACAGAAAAACGCCACTACGCGCATATTGATGCACCAGGACACGCGGACTATGTGAAAAACATGATTACAGGGGCAGCACAAATGGATGGTGCAATCTTAGTCGTTTCTGCAACTGACGGTCCGATGCCTCAAACACGTGAACACATTTTATTGTCACGCCAAGTTGGTGTAAAATACCTGATTGTTTTCTTGAACAAAGTTGATTTAGTCGATGATGAAGAATTGATCGATTTGGTAGAAATGGAAGTTCGCGAGTTATTGAGCGAATATGGTTTCCCAGGCGATGACACTCCTGTGATCAAAGGTTCCGCATTAAAAGCATTGCAAGGCGATCCAGATGCTGAAGCTGCTATTATGGAATTGATGGATACAGTAGATGAATATATCCCAACACCAGAACGTGATACAGATAAACCATTACTATTGCCAGTGGAAGACGTCTTCTCAATTACAGGTCGAGGAACTGTTGCCTCAGGTCGTATTGATCGTGGTGCTGTTCGTGTCGGTGATGAGGTAGAGATCGTAGGGATCAAACCTGAAACACAAAAAGCAGTTGTAACAGGTGTAGAAATGTTCCGTAAAACGTTAGATTACGGGGAAGCTGGGGATAACGTAGGCGTGTTGTTACGGGGGATCCAACGTGACGATATCGAACGTGGACAAGTACTTGCTAAACCAGGTTCCATTACTCCACATACAAAATTCAAAGCAGAAGTGTACGTGTTGACAAAAGAAGAAGGTGGACGTCATACTCCATTCTTCAACAACTATCGTCCACAGTTCTACTTCCGCACAACTGATGTTACAGGAACAATCACATTGCCAGAAGATACAGAAATGGTCATGCCTGGTGACAACGTGACGATTGATGTTGACTTGATCCATCCAATCGCTGTTGAAAACGGAACGACATTCTCAATTCGTGAAGGCGGACGGACAGTAGGTTCAGGTATCGTTACAGAGATCGAAGCATAAGAAACGCGACTCGAATATTTTGGTAATGAAAAATGTTTAAAATAAAAGAGCGGTCCAAACAGGATTTCTGTTTGGACCGCTCTTTGTTCTTCAATTGTATAAGAAGAGATTGTAGAAGCATGAACTTTCGTTTTACTTCAGTCTCTTTTATTCATCATGAGAGTGTTCATCTATCGGTATGCAGTTTTTAATACTTTCTTCGTATCCATTTTTTCAAACCACTTATTCTACCTTGTGTCTGCTCAACTGGCGCATTATCAATAATCAGCAAAGCAATCATAACATATGCAATCCAACTATCTCTAGAATATAGAGTATAACGTGAGACCCAGTTTGTAGCGTACTTGCTTTTATATTCTCTTAATCCATGGAAAGAATAAAAATGAGAACCAAACTCGTAAACCAAGTATGCAATCCTTTCCTGTAAAAAACTCTTTCTGGAAGTTCCGACATTTGAAAGAGGGGCCATCCCTAAATTGAACCATTGGATATGTTCTTCTTTCATATAGGCAAACAAATGCAAGAACAAGAAATCCATACTGCCAGAAGGTGCTTTTTTAGAATCATATCGCATCAGATCAATCGTTCCTACTTTATTGTTCGTGTAAGTAGGCATGATCGTTGCAAAAGCGACAATTTCTTCTTGGGTATTTTTGACAACTGCAATAGGCGCTCTTTGTAGATAATCTTCAGAGAAAAAGCCTAAAGAAAACCCTTTTTCCTTTCGTGAACCCAACCAATTATCAGAGATATTTTTGAAAGTACTCATTTGCTCAGTAGAAAATGGTGGTTGTAAGACATCAAATGTAAATCCTTCTCGTTCGATCCGATTCAAGACAGCACGAGTGCCCTTCATTTTTTTCCCTGAAGTTGTAAAACTATTCAGGTCTACATAAGCTTCTTCCCCCATCTTAATGAAATCGTAGCCGAATTCATGCAAAATCATAACAATCTCTTCGCTTGTTTCGTAGAAAACTGGTAAATAGCATAGTCGATCTGTTTCTTCGATAAAAGCTTCGATTGCTTCTGGAAAATCTTCTTTCTTACCAGAAGGATCACCCATTACAATACATTTATTATTGAAGCAAGCGAATTGGAGAAGAACAGTTGGTTCACCGTCTTTTTCATAGGCAAACATCCGCTTATCTTTTAAGAAGATCAATTGACTATCGGAGTTTCCTCCATAAGTTGTAAGGATCTTCAGGGCCTTTTCTTCATTAAAGGCTTCGCCAATCTGTTTCTTTTCTCCTTGAAGGAAATGAACAAATAGAACGATCATGAAACTAACAGCGATGATGGCCAACAATCCCGAAAACCAAATCTTTTCAGAAGGAAATAAGAAAAAGGAAATAAAATGGTGACGCCGATGAGGGAAATCTGGCAGATTGTATACCCCAATAACGATGTAAAGCAAGGACAGTGCACCAATAATGATTCCATCGATCGTACGCCACTCCCATGAATAGATCAATTGTTCCCGAAATAATTCGTTTTTAGAAGCAAGAATGATCAGAAGCAGAATAGACAAGAAAACCACCGGTGTGAAACTAAAATCACTTAATAAAACATAAAGTAAAGCTAGAACAATCAAGAAGATTGTAGGCAAATATGCTCGTTTCACACGTGCTGCGATCCCTCTGCCCATAATGATTAAAAGAAATCCCAATAGTATACTAGGAAATTGGATAATAAAATGAAATTTCAATGGGTTCAAACTATGAAGCCAGCGAAACTCTGTAAAAGCTTGCGGGATAGTGGCAGAAAGTACTAGCATGATTCCAGAAAAGTATAATAAGACAACCACGATTTTATGCGCAATTTCTGTTGCTAATTGTTTAGGGATACCAGAATAACGCTGATCAAAAGTGGAACCGATATTTTTGAAGAAAAAGACGATTCCAATCAAAAACGGAATGATGTAGTAGAACAGGCGATAGAGCAAGATCCACACAACGACTATTTCTCTTGGCACACCAATAGCGGACAACCCGATAATCATCATTACATCGAAACTCCCAATTTCTCCTGGAATCATAGACACGATTCCTATCACTGAAGCAGCAATGAATAATGGAATTGTTTGCCACAGATCAATCCGGATTTCCATTAAATAACCAACAGAAAGGAAACTAAACAGGACACCGGTCCATTCCAACAATGAAACTAGCAATAGCTGTCCTTGAGTTTTAAGTGAGGTACCACCAAGGAATCCTTTCTTTTTGAAAGTAGTAAATAAAAAGACGACAGGAAAATATAGACCGCCGCCGATCAACCATATCCAATATTGCTTCAAAAAAGGAGCAACTGGCGTGAAGACTACAAGTAAAAAAGAAAGCAGACTGTAAATAGAAAGTCCAGCCATCAAAAACAAGAAAACTTTCGATAATGCTTGGATCACGTTTCTGCTCTCTTTCTTTTGTCCATATAGTTCAGAGCGAAGCCCCACACTAACAAACCCGCCGAAACCGGCAATATTGTTGATCGTATTGATCAGCCAGCTTGTCTCAAACAGGTAACGAGGATTCTGCTTTTGTTCAAGCATCCGATTCAAAATAATATCATAACCAACCATAGGTAACACAGAGATAAGACCAATCAATAGCATTAGTCCGCTTTTCCATACAGGTATAGTGGCAAACGTTTCTCCTAATTGCTGGATAGATAGAGTTTTACCGATGGACATCAATTCACCGACAATAATGACAATGACAGAAATCAAAAAGATTGTTTTGAACAGTCCTAGGTGGTTTTTCAGCCATTGTATGGTATTTTTTAACAAATAAATCACCTTCTATTCCTAATAGTTATGTTTCAGAAAGAAATTGAAGAACTTCTCGATTGAAGCGTTCAGGATCTTTTCTAGCTAATTCATGTCCTTGTTCTTTCACAAGCACAAAGGAAGCTTTTGGTATAGTTTTAGCTATATACAAAGAATGTTTTAGCTTGATTACATCTTTTTTTCCCACGATGATCAAAGTGGGGGAGTTGATTTTTTTTAAATCATTTTCTGTAAGCCCGATGTCATGCAGCAAAAGTTTGATAACTAAAAGATTTTTGCGAAGACTTGGGCGAAATAAAGAGAGTAACCATACCCATGCATAATGAATATTACTGATGACTCTGGCAGAAAAACGAACGCCTTTAACAAGCGTGTTTCCAGAATTTAAAATCAATCGATGAACTTTTTTAGGGAAGCTGCTGGCAAATACCAGTGCTAGATTTGCTCCATCACTAAATCCAAGAAAATCTGCCTGATCGATTTTTTCCAGCAACATGATCGTATTCAGATCCTCGGCCATTAACTGAAAATTCAACATAGATGCTTCGTTTGTCGAACGACCATGTCCTCGGCTATCTACTAGATACACGGTATAGTAGCGTTCGAGTACAGGGACCTGTTCTGAAAAAAAGCGGCCGCTGCCGTCATTGCCATGCAGTAAAAAGAGAGGGAAGCCTTGACCGCTCTTTTCATAGTAAATTTCGCTCCCATCTGGCATTTTTGCATATTTCTTTTCTTTTTTCACATAATCACCTACTGTGTAAAGTATAACGATTATATCAGTCATTGGGCAATTGTTTTTACTGAAAAACAACGATCATTTTCGTAAGATGTCAAAAAATACAGGAAAATTCATTTTTTCTTAAGGCGTACACAGAAATCAAGGAAGAAATAGCCAAGAAGATAAAGAAATAGTAAGATAAAAAAAGATGTCAAAATAACTAGGTGATGAAATGAAGCGAAAACGATTATCTATTATCCGTATTCTTTTTTACATGATCATTCTGACGGTTATTGGTGCGGTGTTGTTTTTAGGAGGAAGAACTTATCGTTCGGTAAAACGAGTGGAAAGCTATCAAATAGAAATAACAACAGCTGCAAAAAATTATCATATGGAAAACTACGAGAATTTGATCAAGGCGATAATATTGACCGAATCAAAAGGAAAAGGGACAGATCTCATGCAGAGCTCGGAAAGTCTGCATGGAGAAGCTGAGATCATTGATAATCCAGCTGACAGTATTGATCAAGGTGTCAAATATTTGGCGGAAATGATAGTAGAAGCAAAGAAACAAGGATGCGATTTATGGACAGCTGTCCAAGCATATAATTTTGGGAAAGATTATATTGCCTATGTAAAAAATCATGGCGGAGAAAACACAGTAGAATTAGCAGAAGCGTATTCTAAAGATGTGCTGAGCCCACTTTTAGGAAATGAGGAAGGGAAACAATACCGATATTGGCGGATCCAGTCCTTGCTTTACAATGGCGGCTATCTCTATCATAATGGAGGTAACATGTTTTATCCTGATATTGTCAAAATGAATGAAAAAATAATAGAGACCTATGAAAAAGTCTTTAAGTAAAATAGCAGGAAATGTTCAATCATGAATAAAATTAAATGAAAGAAGGAGTGCGCAAATAGTGGAAAAAAGGCAAAAAATGGAAAATCAAGAAGTGGGGTACACAACCAAAGACTGGATGTTACGGTTTGTGAAGGGAATGTTTATCGGTTCAGGATTTATCTTGCCAGGAGTCAGCGGTGGTGCATTAGCAGCTGTCTTTGGCATGTATGAGCGGCTGATTTCTTTTTTAGCCCACCTTACAAAAAATTTCAAAGAAAATGTTTTGTTTTTTCTGCCTGTTGGTCTAGGCGGAGTGACAGGCATCTTTCTACTTTCTTTTTTAGTCAGTTTTTTATTAGGTGCGTATGAAACAACGATATTATGGTTTTTTGTCGGATGTATCGCTGGAACTGTTCCTGCGTTATGGAAAGAAGCAGGGAAAAAAGGAAGAGATACTTCTGATGTGATCATCATGGTTGTTACTTTTGTTCTGGCTTATTTGTTTTTATTATACGGCGCTCAATTATTTGACGGGCAAGTCGATCAGAATTTTGGAACATGGCTGATTGCCGGCGGATTGATTGGTTTGGGTATGATCGTCCCAGGATTGAGCCCTTCTAATTTTTTGGTGTATATGGGATTGTATAAAGCGATGGCTGACGGATTTAAAGAAGTACGACTTGAAGTGATTGTGCCGATCGGAATTGGTGGGATTCTTTGTGTTCTTGGATTGTCAAAAATCATGGATTACATTTTCTCAAAGGCATATAGCAAGCTATTCCATTTCATTTTAGGTGTAGTTTTTGCTTCAACGATTATGATCATTCCTACCGATTACGCGGGATTGGGAGTTGCTGGGGTACTAGCTTGTCCTGTTCTTTTTATAGCCGGTACAGCACTAGGTTGGTGGATGAGCCGTTTGGAGGAACAATATAAGTAAAGATAGATTGATAATAAAAACAGCACACGGGTGATTCAAACAAAAAGGTTGGCATCTTTTTTGTAAAATCATTCGTGTGTTTTTCTATAAATTTTATAAAAACAAGTTGTTTTTAATCTTGGAACACGCTAGACTTAAACACGTGATTATTTTTGAAAGTTGGCGGAAAATGGAGAAAAAGAAAATGAATGGACTTACACAGCAAGAGGTAGTTCAGAAAATGGCTTCTGGCCAGCAAAATGACTACCAGGAAGATGCATCAAAAAGTACAAAACAAATATTCAGCGATAATATATTGACGTTATTCAATTTTCTGAACTTTGGTATTGGGATTTGTCTGTTATTTGTAGGTGCGTATTCCAACATGGCGTATTTAGCAATTATTGTCGTCAATATCGTTATTGGAATTTATCAAGAAATACATGCAAGAAATCTTGTACGGAAATTATCGATTGTTTCCCAATCAGAAGTACTAGTGATCCGGGACGGTAAAGAACAATCGATTTCTACTAAAGAGCTGGTATTAGGAGATTTGGTAAAAATCGGAGCAGGAGAACAGATACCAGCCGATTTACAGGTTATATCTGGACGGGCAGAAGCAAATGAAGCTCTTTTGACAGGCGAATCTGATTTGATTGTCAAAGAAACTGGAGCTGAATTGCTTTCTGGAAGCTTTTTGACAAGCGGTTCTGTCATGGCTGAAGTTATCCGAGTAGGTGCAGATAATTATGCTGTCCGCTTGACTAGCGAGGCAAAGACTCACAAAGCTATTCGTTCTGAACTTGTAGATTCGATTCGCAAAGTATCCAAATTCACTAGTTTCGTGATTATTCCTTTGGGGATCATACTATTTTTGGAAGCACTGTTCATCCGCGATGCTTCTATCAAAATTTCTGTTATTGCATCTGCAGCAGCTTTGTTAGGCATGCTTCCAAAGGGTTTGGTATTGCTAATAAGTATTGCATTAACGACAGGGGTAACCAAACTGGCAAAAAAACGAATCCTTGTTCAAGACATGTATTCAATTGAAACGCTGGCCCATGTCGATACATTATGCTTGGATAAAACAGGGACCATTACTGAAGGGAAAATGAGTATCCAGCGGGTAGAAGCACTACATCCGCTGTACGAGAAAGCCATCCCAGAAATTATGGGGACGTATCTGGCAGAAAGCAGTGATAACAACATCACTATGCGGGCTATGAGAGATTATTTTGAGCTTTCTAATCGGTATGATGTGACAAACAAAGTCGCATTTTCTTCTGATCGCAAATGGGGCGCGATGGAATTTCCAGAACTGGGAGTCGTGTACGTAGGAGCGCCTGAACGTTTGGTGGAAGAAGATCGGCTTCCGGACAGTCTAAAAACAGCCCAAGCGAATGGCTATCGCGTACTTATGTTGGGGATCGCTCCAAATCAGCAATTGAACGAAGAAAAACCAGCATTTGTTGAGCCGGTTGCTCTGTTTGAAATCGATGATCCAATCCGAAAAAACGCTCAAGAAACACTAGCTTATCTTCATGAGGAAGGTGTGGATCTGAAAGTGATTTCTGGAGACAATCCTTTTACTGTCTCCAATATCGCTAGACGTGCAGGATTACCGAATTATGATGCGTATGTCGATCTTTCTCAAATTACTGAAGAAATGGAAGTGCGAGAAGCTGCTCATCGCTATACGGTTTTTGGACGAGTGAGTCCGCAGCAAAAGAAATTGCTGGTAAATGAATTGAAAGAAAGCGGCAGAACGGTTGCAATGACAGGCGACGGTGTGAATGATGTTTTGGCGTTAAGAGAAGCAGATTGCAGCATTGCTATGGCAGAAGGTGATGGAGCAACACGTCAGATTGCGAATCTGGTATTGTTGGACTCTGATTTTACTACATTGCCAGAAGTCCTGTTTGAAGGACGCCGAGTGGTCAACAATGTGACGAAAGTCTCAGGCATCTTTTTTATCAAAACGATTTATTCATTTATTTTATCGATTATATGTGCCGTTACAGCAATTGGATTTCCGTTTATCCCTATCCAAATCACGCTGATTGATTTAGCGATTGAAGGGTATCCTTCCTTCTTTTTATCTTTTGAACAAGATAAAAGAAAAATCACTTACCGTTATTTGCCTACAGCACTTATTAATGCTTTACCAAATGCCTTGCTTGTAGTAGTGAATATCATTGCGGTGTATCTACTTGGAAAAACATTCGCATGGGGAAATGCTGAAACTACTACTTTGATGTATTACTTGCTGATTGGGATCAGTTGCATGGCAGTTGTAAAAGCTTGTTATCCCTTCAACCCATTGCGCATCTTCCTAGCAGTAACGACGATCGTAGGGATATATGTAGCTGCAATGCTGTTCCATGGAATTTTGGAAGTAAACTTAGGGTTGGGAGAGAGCGTAGGATACTTCTTTGTATTCATGCTCGTAAATATTGTTCTTCGAGTATTGTACTGGAAGGCTGATATTCAAAATCAGTTACTGAAAAGAGTAGCAAATTGATGCTTAATGAGATAGAAATGTGTTATACTTGAAAAAGCAATGAAATATGATACAATCAAACATGTATAATTGTGTCCTTTAAAATCGCACTGATTTCAGTTAGTGCGATTTTTTACCGGTTATTCTCCTGAAATATCTTCTGTTAAACCCAAAAGATATCAATAGAGCAGGGGGTGAAAAAATGGCTCAACGGATTCCTCAAGAGGTTATCGAAACAGTACGCAGTCAAACGAATATCGTTGAGGTGATTGGACAATATGTCCAGTTGAAAAAGTCTGGTAAAAATTACTTGGGGCTGTGTCCTTTTCATGAAGAACGTACACCGTCTTTTTCTGTTGCAGAAGACAAGCAGATTTTTCATTGCTTTGGTTGTGGTAAAGGCGGAAACGTGTTTACTTTTCTTCAAGAACTAGAAGGTCTAAGTTTTCCAGAAGCAGTGGTAAAAGTGGCAGACTTCGAACAGATACCGTTAGAAGATCAATGGCGTCAGCGTACTATAGCTGTCCAAAATCCTGAATCTGCTACGGGGAAACTGATTGCTGCTCATGAAAAAGCAGCGGAAATCTATCATCACATGCTATTGCATACAAAAGCTGGACAGCCAGCTTTAGAATATTTGCAAAGTCGTGGGTTGTCTTTAGAATTAATTGAAGAATTCAACATAGGTTTTGCACCTAATGAGCGTTCTTTTCTTCAGCAAGTATTCAAGAATGAATCAATTTCAAATGAATTGTTAGAACGCTCTGGATTGTTTGTCACGCATGATGATGGCCGTATGTCTGATCGTTTTTATCAAAGAGTGATGTTTCCACTTCGTAATTCTCAAGGCCAGACGATCGGTTTTTCAGGACGCTGGCTTGCACCTGAAAAAGGGCAGGAAAAAGATCAGCCCAAATACTTGAATAGTCCAGAAACAGAACTGTTCAATAAAAGACAAGTTTTATTTAATCTTGATAAAGCAAGAAGCGATATCCGGAAAAACGGAGAAATTTTGTTGTTCGAAGGGTTTATGGATGTGATTGCTGCATGGCAGGCTGGTATCAAAACTGGATTAGCTTCTATGGGGACAAGTCTAACAGCTCAACAGATCCAACAAATGGAAAAGCTGACGAAAGAATTGGTCTTTTGCTATGACGGAGACAACGCAGGTTTTGAAGCAACCAATCGAGGGATTGAATTGCTTCGGCAAAACAGTCGATTAGCACTTTCTGTCGTAGTCGTTCCAGAAAAGCTTGATCCTGATGAATATCTCCGTAAGTATGGAGAAGCATCTTTCCAAGAATTAGTGGCTCATGGGCGCGAAACAGTCTTTACTTTTAAATCACGTTATTTAAAACAAGGGAAAAATTTAGATAATGAAAAAGACAAGATCGAATACCTCGAAGAATTACTAGTTGAACTTAGCCGAGTTGTTTCACCAATCGAACAAGATATGTATCTATCTCAACTGTCAACAGAGTTTCAGATCGGCAGAGAGACGATACAAAAACAACTGCGCGATCTTCGAAGGACAAATCAGCAAAATCGTCAAGAACCTCAGGAAAGTCAACACACTCAGGTTACGAGACAAGAAACTGCACGGAAAAAGAGACCTTTGACGCAAGTAGAAAAGGCAGAGCAGATTCTATTATATCGTGCATTTAAAGAAGTTTCTGTCCGTAATATTTTAAAAGAACGAGAATTTCAGTTTATTCATGATGCATATGCAGAAGTTTATTTTTTATTCGATGCATATGTCTCACAACATTATGAATTCAACCTTGCAGAGTTTTTAGACTTTTTGCAAGATGAAAATTTAAGGCGGTTGGTGGTGGAAATCGAATATTTACCGGTGGCAGAAGAAAGTTCGCCACGAGAAATCCAAGACTTGCTAGATGTGATCAGCAAATCTGGCTTAGCTGATGAAATAACATTAAAAAAACAAATGCAGCAAGAAGCCAGACGAACTGGAAACAAACAGCTTGAGCTTGAATTGACGATTGAAATCATCAATTTAACGAAACAGTTAAAACAAGCCAAATAGCTACTCAAGGGGGGCCTTCTTTTATGGCAAATGGAACAGATAAAAAAACGTATGAAGCAGCAGTAGCAGCTTTCATCAAAGAAAACAAACCCAAACGACAAGTTGTATATGATGATTTATCCAATCAGCTTGCTACACCATTCACTTTGAATGCAGATGAAATGGACAAATTGATCCAAAAGATTGAAGACGCAGGTATCAGTGTGGTGGATGAAAATGGTGATCCATCAATTCACAGCTTGAAGAGTGCTGAGAAAAAAGCTGAACAAGCAAAAACAGAAGATCTTTCTGCGCCAACCGGTGTAAAAATCAATGACCCGGTTCGTATGTATCTGAAAGAAATTGGCCGTGTCTCCCTTTTAACTGCGGAAGAAGAAGTAGCGTTAGCATTGAAAATCGAAGAAGGCGACCAAGAAGCGAAACAGCGTCTGGCAGAAGCAAACCTTCGTTTAGTAGTAAGTATCGCTAAACGTTATGTAGGACGAGGCATGCAGTTCCTTGACTTGATCCAAGAAGGAAACATGGGACTGATGAAGGCAGTTGAAAAATTTGACTACCGCAAAGGATTTAAGTTTTCAACCTATGCTACATGGTGGATTCGTCAAGCCATCACTCGAGCAATCGCTGACCAAGCACGTACGATCCGTATTCCAGTTCATATGGTTGAAACAATTAATAAATTGATACGTATCCAACGTCAATTGCTGCAAGACCTTGGAAGAGAACCTACGCCAGAAGAAATCGGTGCGGAAATGGATCTTCCAACAGAAAAAGTCCGAGAAATCTTGAAAATCGCGCAAGAACCTGTTTCCCTTGAAACGCCAATCGGTGAAGAAGATGACTCTCACTTAGGTGATTTCATAGAAGACCAGGAAGCAACAAGTCCAGCAGAACACGCAGCTTATGAGTTACTAAAAGAACAATTGGAAGATGTACTAGATACATTGACTGATCGGGAAGAGAATGTCCTTCGCTTACGTTTTGGTTTAGATGATGGCCGGACGAGAACATTGGAAGAAGTAGGGAAAGTGTTTGGTGTTACTCGGGAACGTATTCGTCAGATCGAGGCTAAAGCATTAAGAAAATTGCGCCATCCTTCTCGTTCAAAACAATTAAAAGATTTCTTAGAATAAGCGTGGACTATTGACCAGAAGAGAAATCAGTAAAACTGTTTGGTTTATTTTAAAAGAAAAAAAGCTTGAGACTACGCAGTCTCAAGCTTTTTTTTCTATAGGAAGGAAATTCATTCATTATTTTTAAGTAAATCCTAAAAATAAGCTATTGGCGTGACGTATAGAATATGATAGATTAAATGGTAGCGTAAACCTAGTAAAGGAGCCGATCGCTAAGTGATGAAAAAATGTCCAAATTGCGGATCGAAAAAAATGGAGCAGAATACTATCTGTCCAGACTGCGGTCATCAAATAACTGCAGAAGATCAGCAAATAAAAGAATCAATTGAAGAAACAAATACAGATGCAGCTATGCAGGATAAATCAACTGAAGATGCAGTCTTTCCTGATACAGAATTAAACGATCCAATCGAATGGTCGGAATTGAAAGATTTACCTCTAGAATCTGTAATGGAATTATTCGAAAAAGCAGAACCAGAAGACGAAGAACCACCTGCTCACGATCAAGTAACTAATATAGAGAAAAATGAACAGAAGAAAGCAACTGTTCATGAGACTTCGGAAGAATCAGGAAAGAATCAAGAAGAAACGCTTGAATCAAAACAAAAAAGAAGAGTAGCTGAACTGAAAGAAATCGTCGATAATGAGGAAGAAAATTCGATACTATCCGCTTATATCAAAGCACATCGTGAAGATACAAAAGAAGAGCACGCGAAAGAGCTGCTCAAAATGATCAGTGAAAAAATTGCACAGGAAAACAAAGTAGAGCCAGAAAAGGAACAAGAAACTGAAAAAGACTCTGATAGAGAAAACGCCACAGGTAAAGAAACAGTAAAAATAAAAGACGTAAAAACGGATATCACAGAAAAAACTGAAGTATTTACTGAAAAACAATTAGAAAAGGAAAAAACGAATAAACTGCCGGAAGCAGAGAAAAAAGAAATACTCGAAAACACAGACAAAAAGTCAACAGAGCCCGATGAAATAAATAGTGAATCCGATGCTGAAAATCAATCTGTAAGCAAAGAGGGTACTGATCTTGAAGCAAAAATAGAAAAAGAAGAGAACCAGCCTAAGCTGTTTGAAGCAGAAGCGAAATCAATAACAATCGTGCCAGATACTGAAAAAACACATCAAGAATCAAACTTAGAAAAAACAGATCCAGATAAAGCGCAAAAGAAAAAATCAAAAAAAGTACCTTATCTCGTTTTAGCAGCAGTACTTCTACTCGGTGGAGGAAGCTGGGCTTATTATGACCATCATCAAAAAGTAGAAGCCGAAGTAGCAGCAGAAGCAAAAAGACAGCAACAAATGGAAGAACTTCATGAGAAACTTGCTGCCTTTTATACAGATGATCACCATCAATTTATTCGTGCAGATATGATTCATCAAGATTTATCAAAACTAAAAAATGATTTATCCAGTCTTAAGAATGAAAAAGGATATTCAGAGTTAGAAACAACTTACCAAGATATCCAATCTAAGATCCGAGATATCCAAAAAGTGAATGAGTGGTTCATAGCACCTGCCATCGTCGATGATCATCTAGCAGATGACATCAAGTTGAAAGCAGATAAAGAGATCCAAGCAATCGAAACGGATAACACAGATTTTGGAAAATTGATTCAACAAGCACAAACAGAAGCTAAAAATCAATATGCTGAATTGCAAACAGCTAAAGAAAAAACAGCTATAGTCTTTAAAGACGGAAAAGTAGTGGATTCAGCAACACGCGACCAATACAAGACGGCAAAAGAAGCAGTAGAAAAAGTGAAAAATACAGATCTATCTGCTCAGTTGAATGAACAATTGAAACAAGTAGATAAGATGCTCACTGATAAAGAGAAAAAAGAAGAAGAGGAAAAGAAAAAAGCAGAAGAAGCGAAAAAAGCAGCTGAAGAACAAGCAAAACAAGCCGCTCAAGCAGCAGCTGCAGCTCAAGCCGCTCAACAAGCTGCGGTCGCACAAGCAGCACAGCAAGAAGCGGCATCCTCGACCCCTTCCTCTTCAAACTCAGCGAATCAGCCAATCAAATCTGCCAGAGCAAGTGATATTGCCGATGCATCTAATCCAGCATGGACGTGGGCACCAGGTGTCCAAAGCAAAGTGATTGCTACATGTATCCAACGTGGATATATCGTTGAAGGAGGTTACAGATTAGAAAAAGCCAGAATCGAAAATGGGGAAGGCTATTATAATCTATATGCCACTTCAACAAAATCTGCATTGATGAAAGGCATTGGAGAAAGTGCTTTGCCATTTTACATCGTAACCATCAACTGTAAAACTGGATGGTTCGGAGGAAATGGGAGCAATTAATTTTAGGCAAATGAAAGAGGCTGTGAGCCTGCCGTTTAACACCGTTTATTCGAAAAAGGGGAGTATGACACAACTGTTGTCATACTCCTTTTTTCACCTTTCCAAACCAAGGCTCAGCTATTCAAGTAGATAACATTATGTTATGATAGCAAAGAAATGTATTAAGAAAACCTTTCACTATAGAGGGAGAAAAAAATGAACGATTTATTAGCAACTATATTTACAGGTATTATTATTGATGAAAATGAAAAAAACTACTTTGTCCAAAAAAACGGACAAACCTTTGGCTTAAGCAAATCAGAAGGTGAACACAAAATCGGTGAAGCAGTTGAAGGATTCGGTTACCAAAATCAAAAACATGAAAATCGGATCACTACACAAATTCCTAAAAGCCGTATCGGTCATTACGGTTTTGGAATCGTTACTGCTACACGAAAAGATTTAGGTGCGTTTGTCGATATCGGTCTTCCAGATAAAGACTTTGTCGTATCTCTTGATGAATTGCCGACAATGACAGAGCTATGGCCTAAAAAAGGGGATCGCTTGATGATTTCCCTTAGAGTTGATGCAAAAGACCGTATTTGGGGCAGTTTAGCAGATGAAAAAATATTCAAATCTTTAAGCAAATATGGAACAGAAGAAATGAAAAACAAAGATGTGATAGGAACAGCATACCGCTTGAAATTAACAGGTACGTACGTTTTAACGGAAGATTTCTATCTTGGGTTTATCCATCCTTCTGAACGATATAATGAACCTCGTCTAGGCGAGCAGATAAAAGGTCGAGTGATTGGTGTCCGACCAGACGGTGTACTGAATCTTTCATTGAAGCCAAGAGCATATGAAGCTATATCAGATGATGCACAAATGATTTTAACCATTTTAGAACGTTCTGCAGATCAGCAAATCAACTTTACAGATAAATCGGATCCAGAAGAAATCATGAAAGCTTTTGGTATCAGCAAAGGAGCATTTAAGCGCGCATTAGGTAATCTTTTGAAACAAGGATTGATTACACAAGAAAACGGTGTGACAAAACTAGTCAAAAAATCTAATTGAGAATCCCTTGCATGTTTTTCTTAACTAGCTTATAATAATTTTAATTAACATAGTGTTATATCTTTTTTTATTTGTAATTATTATAAATTGTTGGGGTTGAGTAAATGGTCATGAATGCTATTTCGGCGATGAAAAAAACAAAACAGCAGCTACATGAAGCGGGGTTTAAGCTGACACCGCAAAGAGAAGCTACTCTGCTTGTGCTTTTGGAAAATGAGAAAGAGCATTTATCTGCAGAAGAAATCTTCTTTTTAGTGAAAAAAAAGAGTCCGGAAATTGGACTTGCTACTGTTTATCGAACCCTTGAAATCTTGACAGAATTGAAAATTGTCGATAAAGTAAGTTTTAATGATGGATTAGCCCGTTATGATTTGAGAAAAGAAGGCGCCAAACATTTCCATCATCATTTACTATGCTTGAACTGCGGCACGATCGAGGAAGTAGAAGAGGATCTTTTACTTGAAGTGGAGCAAGTAGTAGAAGAACGTTATCATTTTTTAGTAAAAGATCATCGGCTAACGTTCCATGGAATCTGTCAGGAATGCTATGAAAAAGAAAAAAGAAACCAGTCCGTCTGAGTGTCTAGACGGCTTTTTCTTTGCTCAGATTATGGAAAAAGACTATCAGAATGAAGCGGTATCTGATATGATAGAGAGGCATGAGGGGGATTATTATGAAAGAGCAAATCAACGATTATCTCCACTACTTGAATATTGAACGGGGATTGTCCGCCAATACACGACAAAGCTATGAACGTGATTTGGAACAGTACTTGCATTTTCTACAGGAGCAGAAAATTGCTTCATGGCAGGATGTCGATCGCTTTTTAGTCATCCGTTTTCTGGAGAAGTTGCATGAAGAAAAAAAAGCGACAGCAACTGTTACTCGGATGATCTCAAGTCTCAGAAGATTCCATCAGTTTTTACGGCAAGAGCGTATCACTGATCATGATCCGATGCAACATATCGATACGCCGAAGAAAGCACAGAAATTACCAAGTACATTGACTCTGACAGAAGTAGAAAAGCTGATTGAAGCACCTGATACGACAAAAACGTTAGGGATAAGAGATCGTGCAATCTTGGAAGTCATGTATGCTACTGGGATGCGCGTCAGTGAATTGATTGGATTGAAATTGGGAGATCTTCATCTTTCTCTTGGACTGGTACAGACAGTTGGAAAAGGAGATAAAGAGCGGATCATTCCTTTAGGTGATTATGCGATCCAATGGCTGGAACGCTACTTAGACGAAGCACGTCCATTACTTGTAAAGGACGCATCTGAAATGCATGTATTTGTCAATAATCATGGGAAAGGTCTTTCTCGGCAAGGAATCTGGAAAAATCTGAAGCAGTTAGTACGAGAGGCTGGGATTTACAAAGAAGTAACACCACATACGCTGCGGCATAGCTTTGCCACACATCTGCTAGAAAATGGAGCTGATTTGCGGACAGTACAGGAATTGTTAGGTCACGCGGATATCTCTACGACTCAGATTTATACACATATCACGAAGAAAAGAATGACGGATGTTTATAAGCAGCATTTTCCAAGGGCTTAGTCATAGGAAGGTGAGAAGATGTTAACACATTACCGGAAAGAAAACCGTAAAATTGCTATGGGACTATTGAGTTTCCATAAGAAACTGACAGGTAAAACTTCTTTGTTGAAGGAGATTGATACGTACGAATCTGAAGACGATTATGAACTTTTTTTCTTTACGCCAGAAGGTTCAACCAACATTCAAGGGATTATTGGTATTTACTGGGCAACGAACGATCAGCTGATCATCCATGACATTTCTTTGAATCCGTCTTATCGCGGTGAGAATATGGGCTTTCAAATGTTAGATGAATTACAGGAAAAGTACCCGGATGTCTCCATCCGTGCAACTGAAATCACAGAGCCTTACATTGGAAAATGGCTAGCAAAGAAAAAGAAGAAAGAGTGAATGAGTTGACGGAGATCAATATTAAATTAGATGTATTCGAGGGTCCTCTCGATCTGCTGCTTCATCTGATTCAGCAAATGGAAATCGATATATATGATATACCGATCGCTACGATCACGGAGCAATATATGAATTATATCCATACAATGAAAACACTCGAGCTAGCTGTTGCAGGAGAATACTTAGTGATGGCTGCTACATTGATGGCAATCAAAAGCAAGACATTGCTTCCTGTCCAAGAATTCGTCACAGACGATGAAGAATTATGGGAAGAAGATCCTCGAGAAGAATTGGTCACTCAGCTTTTAGAATACCGTAAATATAAATATGCAGCTGAAAGACTGACAGAAAAAGCAGAGGAACGAAGTCTTTATTACACAAAAGAACCTATGAACATCGATGGGTTAGCGGATGCTGAAAAGCCGTTGAAGCGAGGACAAGTCAAAAAAATCGATTTGATCCGTGCCATGCAGAAAATCTTAGAACGTAAGAAATTTTCTCAAAAAGTGGAAAAAACGATCACGCCCGATGACACAACGATCGAAGAACGAATGGTATTTATCGAAGAGCGTATAAAAAGAAATGCGCATGGCTGTACTTTCGATTCTTTTTTTGAGTCACCTTCTAAAAGTGAAGTTGTCACTACTTTTATGGCTTTGCTAGAATTGATGAAAAAAGGGCAGATCATTGCGCAACAAAAAGAAAACTATGAATCAATTATGCTTTATCCAGCAGTAGGAGATACCGAACATGACGAAATTAAGTGAACTTGAAGCCCTTCTTTTTATTGTTGGCGAGGAAGGGATCAGTAATGAAGAATTAAGCGGACTGTTAAATCTCAGCGAAGCAGAAGTCACAAGTTTAGTGAAAGAATTAAAAGAATCTTACACTCAAAACTCGCACTCAGCTTTGCATATTTTTGAAACGGAAAGCCATTATGTATTAACGACTAAAAAAGAGCTGGCTCCCTTACTTAAGCGATATGCGCAAGGGACATCAAACACATTATCTCAAGCCGCCGTCGAAACCTTAGCAATCATCGCTTATAAACAGCCAATCACAAGAGCTGAAATCGAGCAGATTCGAGGAGTTCAGGTTTCAGGAGCGGTACAGCGTCTAGCTGCCCATAAACTGATTGAAGAAAAAGGTAGAGTAGAAGGACCAGGTCGGCCGATATTATATGGAACAACTGGCTACTTCTTAGATTATTTTGGTTTGAAATCATTAGAAGAACTGCCTGATACACAAGAAATGGAAATTTCACTTGAAGAAGACGTGTCACCAGATCTATTCTTTGATGGAATGAATAAAGGAGAATAATTGTAATGGAGAGATTGCAGAAAGTAATTGCCCACGCTGGCATCACTTCTCGTCGAAAAGCAGAAGAATTCATCCTTGCAGGACGTGTAAAAGTAAACGGACAAGTTGTAAGGGAATTAGGGATAAAAGTTGGGAAACATGACACTGTGGAAGTGGATGAAGTCCCAATTTATCAAGAAGAATACGGTTACTATTTATTGTACAAACCTAAAGGAGTTATTTCTGCTGTTGCAGATGACAAAGGAAGAAAAGTTGTTACGGATCTTTTGCCGATGGTAAAAGAACGTATCTATCCTGTAGGTCGACTGGATTACGATACTTCGGGGATCTTGCTACTGACAAATGATGGAGATTTTGCTCAGCGCCTGACACATCCAAAACATGAAGTGGATAAAGTTTACGTTGCAAAGGTAAAAGGGATCGCTACAAAATCGATGCTTGCACCTTTGACAAAAGGAATAAAGATCGAAGGACGAAAAACATCTCCAGCTAAATTCCAAATTTTATCAGTGGATCCTAAGACAAACCACAGTATCGTGGAATTGACGATCCACGAAGGACGTAATCATCAAGTGAAAAATATGCTTCAAGCAGTTGGTCTTCCTGTGCAAAAACTAAAACGTGAAAAATACGGAGATCTGACTTTACAAGGCCTACGTCCTGGGGATTACCGTGAACTGAACAAAAAAGAAGTCAGCAGTTTGCTGAACCACTCAAAATGAACACTTACTTTTTATAAGTGTTAGATGTTGCGTTTTTTGAATAGATATGTATAATGAATATGTAAACAAAAATTATATAAGGTTCGTCTTCAGGGGCAGGGTGAAATTCCCGACCGGTGGTTATAGTCCACGACCTATTTTGCAAAAAAATAGCTGAATCGGTGAAATTCCGATACCGACAGTATAGTCTGGATAAAGAAGATAGAGCTTATTTGACGACGCTTGATCAAATAACTCTAACTCTATTTTCCCTGGAAAATAGAGTTTTTTCATTTGGAGAGAAACGTCAAAAAGTTCGCTGAAGAGGAGTCCTAACAGGAGGATTTCAAATGAAGAACACCCGTGTACAGAAAATGGTTGCAGTAGCGATGTTTGCTGCGATCGCATTAGTTTTACAGTATTTTGCTTTTCCGATCATGCCGGCTTTTAGTTTTTTGAAGATCGATTTTAGTGATATCTCGGTATTGATCAGCATGTTCTTATTCGGTCCAGCGGCCGGAGTTGCAACAGCGTTCTTGCGTTCAGTATTACATCTGCTGACTACAGGTTTTTCTCCGGATAATTTGGTAGGAGACACTGCTAGTTTCTTATCAACAACGATCTTTACATTCCCGATTTATTATTTCTTTAGTGTAAAGAAACAGCATAAAGGAAGAAACAAATTTTTAGGTGTCATTACAGGAACCATCGCTCTAACTATTTTTATGAGTATCGCAAATTATTTCGTTATTACGCCTCTTTACTTAATGTTTTTAGGGCTGAACGCAACACAGATGCTGGGCATGTCTTTAGCAAACTATGTACTGATTGGGATCGTTCCTTTCAACTTGATCAAAGGATTCATCGTGAGTGCTGTCTTTTTAGTGCTGCATGCGCAACTTCTTCCATGGTTAAGTCGAAAACAACATCAGTTCGAACAACGTCATACAGCAGTCAAATAAATATCAAAAAGATCAAGAAATTTCTTGGTCTTTTTTTTTGGAAAAAAATACAAGACATGCAATAATGTAAACGTTTTATTTGTTTGTTTTGAGTATTTTTTTGATTTATGCATAAAAATCAATCAATTCTTTGCAAATGTGAAATTCTTCTCCTTTTAAAAGACGAAAATGTTTGTTTATAAAAAAAAGGAAACGCTACAATGAAAAAGAAGAAAGCTTTAAAAACCTGAAAAAAGAGGAGGGAATAGGGAAAAACGAACTTTTTGAACAAAAGTTTTACAAAATGCGTGTTATTATTTTTGTTCTGATACTCTTTTTGATAAAATAACATTAGAGCCAAAATTGTTGTCTCTAACGGAAAAGAAAGGAAGAAGAAGATGGAACAAACAAAAAAGAAAAAATTTCAAATGCCTTCAGCGTATACGGTCTTATTTATTATTATTGCAGTAATCGCTGTACTTACTTGGTTTATACCAGCTGGGCACTATAGTGTAGACGATGCAGGCAACATCGTCGCTGGATCATATGAACGAGTACAACAAAATCCTCAAGGGCTGTGGGATATTTTCATGGCGCCAATCAATGGGATGCTAGGTGTACCAGCGGGGGAGCTAACTAAAGAAACACCTGCTGCAATCCCAATCTCTTTCTTCATTTTGGTTGTTGGTGGATTTTTAGGTATTATCAACAAAACAGGGGCACTAGATGCCGGGATTGCTTCAGTTGTGAAGAAATTCAAAGGAAAAGAAAAAATGCTTATTCCAGTATTGATGCTGTTATTTGCATTAGGCGGCTCTACTTACGGAATGGCAGAAGAAACGATTCCATTCTATGCTTTACTGATCCCAGTCATGATGGCTGTAGGCTTTGATACAGTAGTAGCTGTAGCAATCGTATTAGTAGGGTCTCAAGTAGGCTGTCTAGCTTCAACGGTAAATCCTTTTGCAACAGGCGTAGCTTCACAAGCTGTTGGGATTTCGATGGGTGAAGGTATTGGTCTTCGATTCTTGATGTTCGTTATTTTGTTAGCTATTTCTATTGTATATGTGTATCGTTATGCATCAAAGATCGAAAAAGATCCAACAAAATCATTAGTATACAACCAACGTAAAGAAGATATGAAGCATTTCGATATTGAAGCAATCGGTCGTCAAGAAGTAATCACGAAAAAACAAAAACATGTTAATGTATTGTTCTTTATTACTTTTGGTATCATGATCATCAGTTTGATTCCTTGGACAACCTTGAATGCGAATTTCACGATTTTTGAATCATTGACAAACTGGTTAACAAACCTTCCGGTACTAGGTACGGTTCTAGGTAAAAGCATGCTTCCATTAGGTGACTGGTACTTCCCAGAAATTACTATGTTATTCTTAGTAATGTCCATCGTAGTAGCAATCACTTATGGCATGAAAGAGTCTGAATTTGTCTCTGAATTTTTAGCTGGTGCTTCTGATTTGATCGGTGTAGCAATCGTAGTAGCTGTTGCTCGTGGTATCCAAGTGGTTATGAACAATGGATTAATCACAGACACCATCTTACATTGGGGCGAACAAGGATTAAGTTCATTATCTTCAAGTGTATTCATCATTATTACATTTATTTTCTATATCCCTATGTCATTCTTGATTCCTTCAACTTCCGGCTTAGCTGCTGCAACAATGGGAATCATGGGACCTATGGGTGAATTTGCCGGCGTCGGTAAGGATTTAGTAATCACTGCTTATCAATCTGCATCTGGTTTAGTAAACTTAATTACACCAACATCTGCTATCGTAATGGGTGCTGTAGCAATTGCTCGTTTCGATGTTTCAGTGTGGTGGAAATTTACCGGTAAATTAATTGCGATATTATTTGTAGCCATCTGTGTGATCCTAGGTGTAGCAGCAATGTTCTAAACCTAGACAAATACAGGTACAAGGTCTATCATAAGAATGAAGAAACCGATAAACGGCTATCGATAAGCACGTGGATAAGTCAATAGCTCCATTCAGTGAGTGTTTTTTCTTTCATCATTTGTTAAGAACATTCTGCTTGCTGATGGAGCAGGCTTAAAACGTCATTATTTGAGAAGAAGAGGTTGTGTCGGAGGAATTTGACATGACCCTTTTTAACATATTAGGAGGATAATATCATGAAAAAATTTGTGACAGAACAACATCATGAACAAGCATTAGAATCATTGAGCGAATTGATCCGAATTCCTTCCGTACTAGATGAAGCAGATTCAGGACAAGGACATCCCTTCGGTAAAAAAGTGATTGAAGCTTTGGATAAAGTATTGGAAATCAGTGAAAAGCTAGGATTTAGAACATTTAAAGATCCAGAAGGCTATTACGGTTATTCAGAGATTGGCTCTGGAGATGAATTATTCGGTATCTTGTGTCATATGGACGTTGTTCCAGCAGGGGACGAAAATAATTGGGAAACAAAACCATTCGATCCAACTATAAAAGACGGCTGGTTAGTTGGTCGCGGATCCCAAGATGACAAAGGTCCTTCTATTGCGGCAATGTATGCCGTCAAAGCTTTGATTGATGCTGGCGTGGAATTCAAGACACGTATTCGTTTTATCTTTGGTACAGATGAAGAAAATTTATGGCGTTGTTTAGAAAAATATAACGAAAAAGAAGAAGGAATTACGCAAGGATTTGCGCCAGATGCTGAATTTCCTTTAATTTATGCAGAAAAAGGCTTATTGCAAGCTTACTTGACAGGACCAGGAACGAACGAGTTTTCTGTAAAAGCTGGAGGAGCGTTGAATGTTGTTCCTGATGCAGCTCCTTACTCTGGAGAAAAGCTTTCTGAAGTAAAAGAAGCATTGAAAAAACACGAATTCGATTTCGAAGAACAAGGTGAAGGCATCGTCGTTCTTGGTAAAAGTATCCACGCGAAAGATGCAGCACAAGGAGTGAATGCTATTTCTCGTCTGGCAATTGCTCTTTCAGAAGTATTTGATTTTGGCCCAATCAATTTCTTAGGAAAATTAGTTCAAGAAAATGCAACTGGTGAAGCTGTCGTGGGCAAAACAGAAGATGAACAATCCGGCGAGCTAACGATGAACTTTGCAAGTTTGGAAATCACACCAGAACAAACAAAAATCGGTGTAGATATGAGAATCCCTGTTACATTCAAGAAAGATGATTTAGTAGCTAAATTAACTAAAACAGCAGAAAAATATGGGTTGACTTATGAAGAATTTGACTTCCTTGATTCATTATACGTGCCACTAGACAGTGAGTTAGTGAAAAATCTATTGGGGACATATCGCGATATTACTGGAGACATGACTGAACCGTTTGTATCAGGCGGCGCTACTTTTGCTCGTACGATGAACCAGTGTGTGGCATTCGGTGCGATGTTCCCTGATACTCCTGACTTTATGCACCAGGCGAATGAACGATGGGAATTAAGTAGTATGTATAAAGCAATGGAAATTTATGCAGAAGCTGTGTATCGTTTATGTGCTAAATAAAAATAAACATACAAAAAGGGCGGATATTCAAATGGATATTCCGTCTTTTTTTATTTGATGCTGGAAAGTTTGCATTTCTCTCTTATTTTTTTAAGGTATAATCATACTTGATTAAGAAAAAGGGGTCACTCAGATAGAAAAGGTGGGAGAAAGTGAAAATATTTAGACGAATACTAATTGGCTTAGTCATCATTTTAGGATTACTCGGTGGAGCCGGTTATTACTATATACAGCAAAATACGTACGAACCATCGTCAGAAGCGCAAGTGTTGGTAAAAGAAGGAAAAAACAAAGAAGATTACTTATTTTTTGAAGGAGAGAAAAAGAATCATGGAAAGTCTCCATTACTTATTTTTTATCCTGGTGCTCTCGTAGAGCCAGAAAGTTATAGTATTTGGGCGCAAGATTTAGCAAAAAACGGCTTTTCAGTCGCTATTGTCAAAATGCCACTTGATCTAGCAGTGATGGGCGGAAACAAAGCGGATAAGGTCAAAGAAGATTTTCCAAATTCCGATTATGTGATCGGTGGCCATTCATTAGGTGGCGTAATGGCAAGTCGTTATGTCAATAAGAATCATTCAGACAAACATTTAAAAGGGGTATTCTTCATGGCAAGTTATCCCGACAAAAAAGGAACATTGACAGAATCAGCTGTTCCTGTTTTATCGATCACGGCGACAAAAGATAAAGTATTGAATCAGGAAGCTTATCAAGAAGCTAAGCAGTATTTACCGGAAAGAACAGAGTATGTATCAATCAATGGCGGAAATCATGGAGGTTTTGGCAGCTATGGTGAGCAAAAAGGAGATGGAGAGGCAGAAATTTCTAACGCAGACCAGCAAACTGTGATCGTCAATACATTGGAAAACTGGCTGAAAAAGTTGAAATAATATAAATGGGTCCTATAGGGTCCGTGAAAAAACTAGTCAATTAACTATAGATAGCAAATGAATCTTTCAAAATAAGTCGGGATTTCACGGAACAAGAGAAACAGATCCCGGCTTATTTTCAAGTTTAGAGAACTTAGTGTACGTTTTTAAAGTTTCGTTTATATTTATATTTTATTTTCTAATAAAATCGCTCGAACTGGACATTTTTGATACGCTTTTTTTACATATGTTTCTTCTTCCGGCATCACGAACTGTTGATGAGCCTCTGGTTCTTGGGCAAATAAAACGATTCCTTCTTCATCATAATCGAAAATATCTGGCGCTTCGATTTGACAAAGACCGCATGCAATACAGCGTTCAGGTACAAGTTTACATAGTAGTGACATTTCTAACCATCCTAACTTAAGGAGAATAATATGATTGTTTTTATTTTATCGCTATTTTCATCAGGACACAAGCTGCGGATTAGTTCTCTTTACCAACTCCTTGTGGGAAAACGAACGACTTCAGTACTTATTTATGGATTTACCCACGAACTTTTGTTTATCCATAACAGTTTTCCAGAATTGAAGCAGGATAAGTTTTATCAAATTTTGCAAAAAATTGCGCAGCAAGGTTGGATCGAAATAAATGAAAATGAAGCAAAGCTAACGCCTGCAGGGGCTGATATGTTGTCCGAACATCAAATAGAACATACTGGTTTGCGTTTTGACCGCTATGGCAGAACAGGGGAAACTAGTTGGCGGCTCATTAAATTTGCTGTTCAAGTAATTTCTAATCTGGCAACGGGTATTCAAGACTATCTTCCAGCAGAGACAAGTCCTTTTTATACTTTCCAACTAAAAAAATGGCTTAGTGAAAGCCAATTGCCACGTGAAATTTTGATTGATACTGCGTATGAGAGTTTGGTGCAGCTGTTTTCGGAGATACCAGAAGAAGCAGCAGATTTTTTAGCTAACCAATTATCTGGAAATGAGCGAACAGGGCTGCTTCCTTATCAGCTGGCAAAAAACAATGATGAGTCAGCGGTTTATCTGCAACAAAGCAGATGTATCCACCTTTTGTTAGCACAAATCGAAAAACGGCCAGATTCGCTTTGGCACGCTTTGATCGATTCATTATTACAGCAAAATTTCAATCAAAGCATGATGATCACCAAGCAGATGTTTATGAATGGTCAGACAATTGACCAGATCATGGCAATCCGTCATTTAAAAAGAGGAACAGTAACAGATCATCTTATTGAGTGGGCCTTGTTTTTTGATGATTTTCCATACGAGTGGATTCTCTCTGCAGAAACAATCGAACGTTTGGAACCAAATAAGGATTCCGTGCGAGAGTGGCGCTTTAGCGAATGGAATGTAGATGGACAATTAGATTATGGAGAATTTCGTTTGTATCAAATCTATCTATTGAGAAAGGAAGCGATACAGAATGTTAATAAATGAATTAAAAAAATATTTTGGATTTGATTCATTTCGTCCCGGCCAAGAAGAAATTATTCAGGCGTTGCTTGATGGAGAAGATACTCTCGCTATTTTGCCTACAGGAACGGGAAAAAGCCTTTGCTATCAATTGACGGGGTATTTAATGGAAGGTCTGGTCATCATCGTGTCACCGCTGCTTTCTCTAATGGAAGATCAAGTGACGCAATTACAAAAACGAGGGGAGAAACGAGTAGCTGCTTTCAATAGTTTACTTTCGCAATCTGAAAGAAGATACGTCCTCCGTCATCTATCGCAATATAAATTTTTGTTTTTGAGTCCCGAAATGTTGACTAATCCTTCTCTTTTAGAGCATCTGAAAAAACAAAATATTGCGTTATATGTAGTAGATGAGGCTCATTGCGTGTCTCAATGGGGAGTTGATTTCCGTCCAGAATATCAACAGTTAGGAAAAATCCGAAAGCTTTTAGGAAACCCGGTCACACTGGCACTAACGGCGACAGCAACAGATTTAGTAGCAAGAGATATACGTCATGTACTATTTGATCGACCACCAAAAGAGATCAGACAATCAGTCAATCGGCAAAATATCTCGCTTTTTGTTCGGAAAACGCAGCAAAAAGAACAAGAACTTGAACACTTCATGGAAAGAGCACAAGGAGCGGCAATCATTTATTGTGCAACAAAAAAAGAAGTCGAACGATTGTATCATTTATTCAGGGAACGTTTTACAGTTGGATACTATCACGGTGGTCTTGATGCAGCTCAAAGAAGACAACTTCAACAGCAGTTTGTAAAAAATCAGCTGCAGTTTCTCATTGCTACGAATGCATTTGGTATGGGGATCGATAAATCTGATATCCGTTATGTGGTCCATTATGATTTGCCAGACAGTCTAGAAAACTATGTACAAGAAATCGGTCGAGCAGGCAGAGATCAGGAAGAAAGTGCAGCAATTCTTTTTTATCAAAGTGGGGATGAACGTATCCATTATTTCTTTAATCAACTTTCTAGAGAACAGCGACAAAGTTTTGAGCTTTATTTGGAATATGCCACAGAGCAAGCTCCCTTTGATGAGCTGCAAAAAAAATGGATGGAGCTGATCCAGCAGTCTGAAAAACCAGAAAATTGGGTGGAACGGCTCAAACGTCAGGAAAAAGAAAAAGAATTCCGCCTGCAGCAGATGCTTCGCTATATTAATGAAGAAAACTGCCGCAGAAAATTCATCTTAGCTTATTTTGGCGAAAAACTCTCCGAAAAGCCGCAGAATTGTTGTGATATTGATGGAGCAAAAGCAGAACTTCTGCCAAAGAGGAAGCTTTTTTCTAAGACTGAACAACTTCATTGGGAAACGATTTTACTAAATTTATTTAAAAAAAACATGGAACATTGATTTTTTAGGACAAGACACTTTTTCCTATGGTATAATACACACGATAGAGTTTAGGAGGTAAAACAGTGAGCAGAAAAGATAGACATCAATCTACAGAAAATAACGAAACACAAGAACCATGGGAACAACCAATCTACGATACAGATGATGAAGTTTCATCAAGAAGTTCTCAGAGACAACAAAAGAAAGGAAATACATTATTTCTTTCGCTATTTTTGATTTTACTGGTCTTATGTATCGCTATTCCAGCAGGTGCTTATTTCTGGATCAGAAATGGATCAAGCAACAATGCAACAGCAGCAACTTCTTCTGAAACTTCGACATCAGTAGTAGAAAGTTCTACAAGTACAACAAAAGAGGAGTCAACTGAGACTTCAACAGTAGAATCTAGTACAATCGCGGAAGAATCTACTGTGTCTCAAGATACAGGTGTAACGTCAGAAAGCAGTATTGCAGCAGAGACAACACCGACTTCCTCAAGTGAGGCAACTTATCAAGCAGGGGATTCAAGCAGCAATGCAGCAGAAACAACACCTTCTTCATCAGCTGCAGCCGGTTCAACAACGACTGTTCAAGCAGGCGAAGGTCCAAAACAAGTGGCTGAGCGTGCAGGGATCACCACTGATCAATTGTTTGAATTGAATGGCTTAGATCCAAACAACTTTATGCTTTACCCTGGTCAAGAATTAAGAATTAAATAATAATAGCCGCGCTTTGCGGCTTTTTTTCTGAGAAAAAGGAGTTATATCATGACACAAATCAGTATTGCAATCGACGGGCCTGCTTCATCTGGGAAAAGTACCGTTGCCAAGATATTAGCAAAAGAATTGAATTATATTTATACAGATACCGGTGCCATGTATCGCGCAGTAACTTATTTAGCTATTACGAACAATGTATCTTTTTCAGATGAAGAAGGGCTAGTTTCGCTGATCAAAAAGTATCCTATCTCTTTTTCGCAACAAGAAGATGGACAGCATGTATTCATAGCATCAAAAGATGTGACTTTAGAAATCCGTCAACCAGATGTCACAAAAGCTGTTTCTGAAGTCTCTGCACATGGAAAAGTCAGAGAAGAATTAGTTGCTGTCCAACGAAAAATAGGGGAACGCGGTGGCGTTGTCATGGACGGAAGAGACATCGGGACAGCTGTATTACCGAATGCAGAAGTGAAAATCTTTTTAGTAGCAAGCGTAAGTGAGCGTGCAGAAAGACGTTTCAAAGAGAACCAAGAAAAAGGAATTCCGACTGATCTTGAAACACTGACGAAAGAGATACAGGAAAGAGACCATTATGATTCAACAAGGGACGTCTCTCCGCTGAAGCAAGCAGAGGATGCTGTTCGTATCGATACGACTGGCAAATCGATTCCAGAAGTCGTTGCAGCAATAAAAGCTGTTGTTTTGAAAAAAGGTTATCTTCTTTTTTAAATTAAGAAAAAAAATGAAAAACAATTGTTTTTTCAAGGAAAACGAACGAAATCGCTTTATTTTTTTTGAATAATCAATTAAACTAAAAACAGTACCGTACTTACGGCAGAATGTTGGTTAGGAGGACAAGTGTTATGACAGAATTTGATCAAAATCAAGAGAACAACCAGTCAATGGAAGACGCAATGAAAAGCGTACAAGAAGTAAAAGTTGGCGATGTTGTTAAGGGCGAAGTTTTAGTCATTGAAGACAAACAAGTGATTGTCGGAATCGAAGGGGCTGGAGTTGAAGGAGTCGTTCCGGCAAAAGAATTATCAACTTTGCCGGTAGAAGATATCAGCGAAGTAGTAAAAGTCGGTGATGTATTAGATTTAGTCGTTATCAGTACGATCGGCAAAGATAAAGAAAACGGCAGCTATCTACTTTCAAAACGCCGTTTAGATGCTAAAAAAGTTTGGGAAGATATCGAAAGAGATTTCCAAGAGGGCAAGGTCATCGAAGCACCTGTTACAAATGTTGTCAAAGGCGGTTTAGTCGTTGACGTCGGTGTACGTGGTTTTGTCCCTGCATCAATGGTGGAAGATCATTTTGTTGCAGACTTTTCAGACTATAAAGGCAAAACATTGAGCTTTAAAATCATCGAAATCGAACCATCAGAAAATCGTTTGATCTTATCGCATAAAGCGGTAGTGGAAAACGAAAGAGAAGAAAAGAAAAAAGAAATTCTTTCAACTATCCATGAGGGAGATGTTCTCAGTGGACGTGTTGCACGTCTTACTGATTTTGGCGCATTTGTCGACCTAGGCGGAATTGACGGTCTAGTCCATGTCTCAGAGATTTCACATAGTCATGTAGCAAAACCAAGTGATGTATTGGCTGTCAATGATGATGTAAATGTCAAAGTGTTGTCTATCAATCCTGAACAAGAACGTGTTTCCTTGTCAATCAAAGACACACAGCCTGGACCTTGGTCAGAAATCGATACAAAAGCTCCAGTTGGCACAGTATTAGACGGAACAGTTAAACGTTTGACAAGCTTCGGTGCCTTTGTTGAAGTGTTCCCTGGAGTAGAAGGGCTAGTCCATATCTCTCAAATTTCACATAAACATATTGCGACACCACATGAAGTGCTTCATGAAGGTGACGAAGTGAAAGTGAAAGTATTAGAGATCCATCCAGAAGAACATCGTATTGCATTGAGTATCAAAGCTTTAGAAGAAAAACCAGCTTCAGAAGAAGAACCAAAAAATGTTGAGTCTTATGAATTACCAGAAGAAAATACTGGATTTACTATGGGAGACATTTTAGGTGATGCGTTGAAAGAAGAAGTAGAAGAAAAAGCAACCGATGATTCTGAAAAATAATTGATTTTGTATCTGTGACTGAGATGAAAGCAGCTGCTTTTGTCTCAGTTTTTCTTTTGAAAAGCGATTAGTATTTCAATAAGGAATAAAAATACTTCGTTTAATTGACAATCTATGCTTGAAAGTTGGCAATGCATTCGTTAAACTAAGTGAGATTGGAAACTTGTGAGGAGGAAATAATATGGCAAATCCAACAATTGCAATCGTTGGCCGCCCGAACGTCGGTAAGTCTACGATTTTTAACCGCATCGCTGGTGAGCGTATCTCGATTGTCGAAGATACTCCTGGAGTAACTCGTGATCGTATTTATGCAAAAGGTGAATGGTTAGGTCGAGAATTCAGCGTGATCGACACAGGCGGAATTGATCTTGGCGATGAACCTTTTATGGATCAGATCAAGCATCAAGCAGAAATCGCGATTGAAGAAGCAGATGTAATCATTTGTGTAGTCAGCGGACGCGAAGGCGTGACAGACGCAGATGAGATGGTTGCGAAAATTTTATACAGAAGTAATAAACCAGTGATTTTAGCAGTCAATAAAGTAGATAATCCAGAAATGAGAAACGATATCTATGAATTTTATTCCTTAGGGCTAGGCGATCCTTATCCTGTTTCAGGAAGCCATGGACTAGGGATTGGTGATATTTTAGATGAAGCAGTGAAGTATTTCTCTGAAGAGACTGAAGAAGAGGACGACGACACGATTAAGTTTAGTTTGATTGGTCGCCCAAATGTTGGTAAATCCTCTTTGATCAATGCGATTTTAGGAGAAGAACGTGTAATTGTTTCGGATATTGAAGGAACGACCCGAGACGCAATCGACACCCACTTCGTTTCTGAAAGTGGTCAGAAATTCTTAATGATAGATACAGCTGGTATGCGTAAACGCGGAAAAGTATACGAAAATACTGAAAAATACAGCGTGATGCGTGCAATGCGTGCCATTGACCGTTCTGATATCGTTTTGATGGTACTGAATGCTGAAGAAGGGATTCGGGAACAAGACAAGCGAGTAGCGGGTTACGCCCATGAAGCTGGTCGTGGAATTATTATCGTCGTGAATAAATGGGATCTTGTAAAGAAAGAAACCAATACAATGCGTGATTTCGAACAAGAGATTCGTGATGAATTCCGGTATCTTGATTACGCTCCAATCGTTTTTGTTTCTGCAGTGACTAAACAACGGTTGGAACGTCTGCCTGAAATGATCGAACAAGTAAGTATGAACCAGAATCTTCGTATCTCTTCGGCTGTGTTGAATGATATCATTATGGATGCTGTAGCAATCAATCCAACACCAACAGATAAAGGAAAACGCCTGAAGATTTTTTATGCTACACAAGTCGCTGTCAAACCACCTACATTTGTCGTTTTTGTCAATGAAGAGGAATTGATGCATTTTTCTTATGAACGTTTCTTAGAAAATCAAATCAGAAAAGCATTTACTTTTGAAGGGACGTCCATCCGAATTATCCCTCGTAGGAGAAAATAGGCATTTTACCATATCGACGTTTTTTTTTCAAAAGAAAAAGACAGTTTCGTTTGTTACGTTTCTATGACTAAAAAAAGCATGTGAAAATTGGTAAAAACCTTGCTATTAAGCGGTTCATATGATATCGTGATAACAGAATATTGAAGTTAATCAATATTTCTTTTTAAACTTCTGGACCACTCAGAAAGTTTTAACTAAATGATATTTCTATCATATCTCTTGTGGAGGAGGTGAATCTATCCATGGCAAACAAAGCAGAATTAATCGAAAAAGTTGCTTCAGCTACTGATTTAACTAAAAAAGATGCAACTGCAGCAGTAGATGCTGTATTTTCAACTATTCAAGATGCTTTAGCTAACGGCGAAAAAGTTCAATTAATCGGTTTTGGTAACTTTGAAGTTCGCGAACGCGCAGCTCGCAAAGGTCGTAACCCACAAACTGGTGAAGAAATCGAAATTCCAGCTAGCAAAGTACCTGCATTCAAACCAGGTAAAGCATTAAAAGACGCTGTTAAATAAGACAGTTGAAAAAGCGCTTGTGGCTCTAGGGCTACAAGTGCTTTTCTTTTTATTTCCTAGCAGAAAAGGAATAAATAAGAGACAGAGATTCCGAATCCGTATGTCATACATAGAAAACACATGTATTTTATTTAATTTTTATTTATTTGCAAGTTATGAGGTGAGCTTTGCTCTTATCTTTTCTAGAATTTGCTTACTAATGGTAAAATAAAAATAAGAAGAGGAGGGATGCGTATGGAACTTGATTATCAAGTAGAAGATGCGTTGACGAAAGTGTTTTACGGAGAAACGCTAGTCAGTCAGCTAAGAGAACTTTCCATTGATCAGCCAATCTTATTTTTAACGAATCAGCGCTATTATGATTTGTTTGCAGATAAGATCAACCCGTTATTTGCAAATCAAGCAAACAATGACTGGTATATTTGTGCCAACACTCAATGCAATCATTTAACAGAATTAAAGAACCTGCTTGATTTCGTCAAACGCTATCCCGAAAATCAATCCATGTTTATCATCGGATTTGGAAATGAAGGGATCATGGATCTGGCAGGTTTTTTTCAAAAACATACAACCCTTGATTCATCACTATGGATGATCCCTGTATCGATCCGTTCTCTAAGCCGAGCATTAACACCGCAGCGGACGATTTTGCAGCTACCAAATCGTGTAGTGCTGCAAACCATCAATCTGCCAGAACGCATCGTTTATGATCAAACAATCAGCGAGCGGCAGGTGGACGGAAAGCAGATTGACTTTTTGACTTTTATCTGTTGCGGAATGATTTGTGATCATCGTTTTTTGCAAAATCTGTATAAAAACTATCCAAATAAAAAGCAATTAACGACTCGGCCGTTTGCCGGGATGATCGAAGAAATGATCTATTTTTATCAATTAGAGGCAGAAAACCTGTCAAATTATGGTAAACTGTTTGAACAAGCTTTTTATCTGACCGAAAATGGCCATCTACTTTCTGCTAGTATGAAAAAATTTTTAGGAATGATGTTTCATTTCGTGTGGAATCTCCAAGCATATCCTTTTGATTTCCAACTAAAAAACTTTTTTGTGTGGCTGGACTTGCTTGGCTATCCAATCCACTGGCTGGAACAGATTTCAAAGATGGAGTATTTGGAAAAAGTTCTTTTTTTGGCAGAAAAAAGCAAAAAAATACTTGTTTTAGAAAAAATAGGTATAATAGACGGATACCAACATCCAAACGAAAAAGAATTATTGAGAACAATGACGGTATTTCAACAAATCGTCAGTGAGATAAGAGGGAATTGAAATGAATACAAATAGCGAAAAAATGTTGCAAGCTTTATCAGATGAAGACTTGTCACAAGCACAAATCTTTTTAGAAAAAGCATTAAAAGAAGACCCAGCAGATATATTAGCTGAACTAGGCGAAGAATTGCTGGCTATTGGCTTTTTGATCGAAGCAAAACAGATTTTTGAACAACTGATCAACCAATACCCAGAAAATGACGGACTGAACATCCCGTTAGCAGAAATTGCAATCGAAGATAATGAGATCGACTTAGCTTTTGAATACCTGGAAAAAGTGGATAAGCAAAGTGATTACTATCCGCAAAGCTTATTGGCGATAGCTGATTTGTACCAAGTTATCGGAATCCCTGAAGTGAGTGAAGCAAAATTGAAAGAAGCAGCTGGGTTGCTTCCTGATGAACCATTGATCCAGTTTGCGCTAGCTGAATTGTATTTTTCAGTTGATCGTTTCAAAGAGGCAGCAGTGGTTTATGAAACATTGTTGGCAAGCGGGATAAATGAAATTTCAGGAATCTCGATGCAGGAACGTTTAGGACAATCCTTAAGTATGCAAGGAGAATTCGAAGCAGCTATCGTACCTTTAGAAGAAGCACTGAAAGAAGAAAGGACAGATGATCGACTGTTCCAGCTAGCTTTTACGAATCTTCAATTGAAAGAAAATCAGCAGGCAATCAACTATCTGGAAGAACTTCGAGAAGTTAATCCGCATTATCAATCGTTATATCTATATCTAGGACAAGCTCTTCAAGAAGAAGAAATGATTGAAGAAGCACAAACAGTGTTAGAAGAAGGAATCAAAGAAAATCCTTACCAAGTCGAACTTTATCACCTGGCCTCGGAAAATGCTTTCCGTCTGCATGATAGACAGCGAGCAGAAGAACTTTTACTGAAAGCTTTAGAAGTAGGAGACAAACAAGATGAAACATTACTTACTTTAAGTAATCTTTACTTGGATGATGAAAGATATGAAGATGTGATACAAGTGATCAATCAGATGGAAGAAACTGCTAATCCTTATGCAGAATGGAACCTAGCCCATGCTTATAATGAATTAGAAGACTTTACCGTTGCAGCTGTACACTATGAACAGGCTTATCATGAACTATCACATGAACCAGATTTCTTGAAAGAGTATGCCTTTTTCTTAAGAGAAGAAGGGCAGCTGAAAAGAGCGCAAGAATTATTGACTTATTATTTAACACTTGAACCAGGAGATATGGAGGCACTGTCATTATTAGATGACCTAACAGAGAGGTGAGAAAAATGCTAATTGATGTACGGGAAAAGAAGAATTTTTTAACGTGGATGGTCAATCATGTATCTTTTAGCCGAAGAGAAGTTTTTTGGATCTTGAATTATCTTGCCAATCATGAAGCGATTTTAAGCAATGTCCACTTTGTTGAAGGGGCGAATTTTGCGGATCGAGGACTGCAGATCAGTGATCTATCTGTTGAAGGGGAACCCATGAAATTGTTTTTGCAGGGAAAAGAATTTACGGACACAGACCAGATTTTTCATGAAATCCGTTTGAATTGGAAAAAGCCTTTATATGTGGAATGTATATTCGAAAATGCTTGGCAGACAAGAGAATATCTATCTATCTTAGAAGACAATCCATTTTCTTCTTGGGATTCTTCAGTCAGTGAAGAAGATACTGAATTAATTGAACGATATTTTCAAGAAAAAGAAGAAGAGGCAAAACTAAAAATGCTTTATGCTCAAATCGATCAAGCACTAGAAGATGGAGATAGGGATGCTTTTTTGAAATTATCTGATGAAGTTAACCGAAAGATCCTTTTGCAGACACAAAAGAAAAGTAACCGGGTAAGTGAACATAACAATTAGTTAAAAATAGTATAGTACTAAAAAAGACAAAGGTCAGCTGGATGTGGAATCTTTCCTCATAGCCTATCTTTGTCTTTTTTCTTATAGTTTTTTCAGTAATCTTGTCTGTGGCTTCAAATAAGTAAAGCCTTGCCCTTCCACTTCATGCACATTGATGATTGAAAGGAAAGCTTTTTCGTCAATCTCGTGGACGATCCTCTTAGCTTCAGTTAATTCACTAGAGCTAACGACCATATAGATGATTTTTTTTGAATTACCAGAGAATGCGCCTTCTCCAGAAAGGAAAGTCACACCTCTTTGCAGACCGGTCATCAGTAGTGGTGCAATCTCTTCGCTTTTGTTGGAGACGACAAGTAGACCTTTTGCAGAATATCCGCCATCTAAGATCGAATCAATCACACGACTGAAAACATACGAAACAATCAACGTATACATCATACGTTTCAAGTCGATATAGGTTAATGAAGCAAGTAAGACGATGATATCAAATGCCAATAGGGAACGCCCCATAGTGATGCCGTAATTTTGTTCTAAAATCCGAGCGATAATATCACTGCCGCCTGTTGTTCCACCCATGCGGTAGACGATCCCGCTTCCTACACCTGCAACTAAACCCGCAAGTAGAGAAACGATCAGTAGATCATGCTGTAAATTGATTTCTAGTGGAACCCTTTGCCAGATCCATAAAAAGAATGACAAAGAAAGTGTACCTAGAACAGTATAGGCCAAGGAACGTTTACCGAGGATCTTTCCTCCTAGTAAAATCAATGGGATGTTGATTAATAAAGTCGTATAAGCTGGATCAATACCAAATAAAGCTCTTAAGATCAAGGTGATCCCTGAGACTCCCCCTTCTGCTAAATGATTAGCGATGTTCAAGTAAACAAGACCAAATGCATAAATACTTGTTCCTATAATGATAAAAAGAACTTCTTTTACTGTTTTTCGTTTGACCATATGAATTCCAGCTTTCAATTATGTATTTTCACAGAATTTCCATTTAGAAATTCCTTCCTAAATGTAGCATGGAAATTCGATTTTCTCAATTGCTCTTATCTAGGATTTGCGTTAAAGTTTTGGTAAGATAGTTTTGGAGGGAAAAAGATGGATAAAAAGCGTTCTTTATACAGTATGCAGCAGGAAGTGGATGAATATATCCAGCAATTCAAGGTGGGGTATTTCTCTCCATTAGCTCAGATGGCTCGATTAACTGAAGAAGTAGGTGAATTGGCAAGAGAAGTCAACCACACTTATGGAGAAAAAAGCAAAAAGGCTTCTGAACCAGTTAACTCGGTAGCAGAAGAACTTGGTGATGTTTTATTCGTTACGATGATCATGGCTAATTCATTGAATATCGACTTAACTGAAGTTTTTGAAAAAAACATGGAAAAATTCAATCAAAGAGACCATAATCGCTTTGAGCGTAAGGACGAGTAAACAAGATGAAGTGGTCCTGGCCTTGAAGACTCTGAAACGGACTTGTCAAACAGTCACCATGCAACTGAGTCTTTATCTCAGGACAAGAAACACGCAGGAAAGGTTGGAAAAATGAAATTAAAACAATTACCTCTGGAATACCAAAAGGCAATTCCAGTTCTGAAAAAATTAGAGAATGCAGGATATGAAGCTTATTTTGTAGGTGGAAGTGTTCGTGATATCTTGCTGAACCAGCCAATCCATGATGTGGATATCGCAACAAGCGCATTTCCAGAAGAAATCAAACAGCTTTTTCCAAAAACGATAGATATTGGGATCGAACATGGAACTGTGTTGGTATTAGAAAATGATGAACAATATGAGATCACCACATTTCGGACGGAATCAACTTATCAGGACTACCGTAGACCAGATCATGTCGAATTCGTTCGTTCGTTGGCAGAAGATTTGAAAAGAAGAGATTTTACGATCAATGCGTTTGCTTTGAAAGAAGATGGAGAAATCATCGATTTGTTCGATGGTCTGCAAGATCTAGAAGAACAGATCTTGCGAGCTGTAGGCAATCCTCATGAGCGGTTCCATGAAGATGCCTTACGAATGATGCGCGGGTTGCGTTTTGTCAGTCAACTAGGGTTCAAATTAGAGGAAGAAACCTTCTACGCCATCAAAGAAAACCACGAGCTATTAGGTAAAATATCTGTAGAACGTATAAATGTGGAATTCATCAAGATGCTCTTGGGAAATGAACGGGCCGCGGGAATCCATGCATTTATTGAAACAGAGTGCTACATTTGCTGTCCCGGTTTGAAAGAAGAAGGCGAAGCACTTTTACGTTTTGCTGAATTACCATCCGTCCCATTGAAAGAAGAGAGCCAAGCATGGGCATTATTGATCAGCCAACTGGATCTAAAAGAAAATGAGATTCGTTCCTTTTTGAAATCGTGGAAGTGTTCTAACCAAATGATTAAAGACGTTCAAGCACTTGTCCAAGGACTACGACAACGAGAAACTGGAGCTTTGGAACCATTCGAATTGTACTTCTTAGGCAAAAAACATGCACTGCAAGTAGAAGAATTGATGATCTATTTTGACGAAACACCTCAGATGGATGCCGTAGGAGAATCCTATGATCGTTTACCTATCAAGTCATTAAGCGAATTAGCAGTAGATGGTAAAATCTTGCTAGAAGAAACTGGAAAAAAACCTGGTAAGTGGGTTAGTGAAGCTTTGCAATTAGCTGAAAAAGCCGTCGTAGAACAAAGAATAAAAAATGATAAAAAACAGGTTTTGGATTTTTTATCGAAAGAAAAATTGATTTAAAAAACACTAGACTGTATCTGCTCAGCTTTGTTGGCTACTTAAAGTGGGCAGATACGTCATTAGAAGAAAAAACATAAGATGTGACCACTTACATAAATTTGTGCTAAACTGAGGTAGTACAAGAATAAATTACATCATAAAGGAGTCTTTTTAATGAGTAAAGAAATGACAGCGCTAAAATTTTATTTTAGAAATGGAGAAACCTGGACGATCAACCGCCGTCATATCGGCGATCTTTGGATCAAACAAATCACAACAAGTTTTGGACGAATCAATGGCAGTGAATTTGTTGAAATCCATCCGTGTGCTGGATTTAAAATCGAAATCTTCCATGAAGGGGACGCAGTTGCGACACATGATATCAACCTAGGCGGACTGGAAATGGGCATGTTTAATCGCGCATTGAAATACGAAGATATCGAGCGAATGGAAATCCTTTACCGAAATGGCACACCTGATCTTGTGTACTTCCCATATCTAGATAAAGGAACAGAAGGATTAGACAATCAATATCAATCAACAAAAATCAGCGAAAAAACAGGTAACTTGTATATCGTGATCAATCCAGATCAACGTGTAGAAGATGTATACGGGGAATTTTTCGAATAAATCGATTTTTACGCAAAAATGAGGCTGTGAAAGAGATGTGTCTTATTACTACTGATAGGCTGTCTCTTCCACACCGTTTATTCAGAATAAGGGACTGTGACAAGATTTTTGTCGCAGCCCCATTTTTTTGTTGTGATAAAAGAACAAGAAAGGCAGGAATGGGAAAGTAAACATCCTTTTGTCAGAAACTTTTATCTTTCTTAAGTTTTACTTGATATCTGATACTATTTGGAATAGAATGAGGCGTTGAAAAATTTATGGAAATTTCTAACTAGCAATAAACGATGAAACAATGAAATATTTTTCATCCAAAAAGAACTTTGCTATAATGATGGAAGTTTGTGTATAGGAGATCTGGAAAATGAGAGAGAGTTTTGAACAACAAAAAAAACTGTTGCATGATCGCTATGGCGCCCTTTCGATGGATGACCGCCGTCAAATACTTTGTAAGTTGCGTAAAAGAAATATATTGATGTATCGTCAGTTGGAACGTCTGAAACATGATCTGCTTCGTTTGGAGTCAAAACGTGTACAGTGTGAATTAGAGGGGAACCAAACACAGGTTGAAGTAGTCGAAACCAAAATTTTAAAGAAAAAAGAACAATTTTTAAAAATGCTTACACAAAATAAAAAATAAAGGGGATGGACGATGGAATTTGCTGAGTTAGTTATTGTATTTGCAGTAACGATCACCTTATCGAACATAGCTAGCCGCATTTTGCCAATGATTCCAGCTCCACTGATCCAAATTTTCCTTGGAGTGGTATTAGGTCTGACAGAGTGGGGACAATCAATCGATTTTGAACCTGAATTGTTCTTAGTTATGATTATTGCACCATTGTTATTTAGAGAAGGAGAAAAAGCAGATATTTCTTCGATTCTCAAAAATTTCGGGACAATTTTGTTCTTGGCATTTGGAGGAGTCATTTTGACCCTTGTCGGGGTAGGTGCGACGTTATCATTCCTGTTGCCAAGTGTCCCACTTGCTGCCTGCTTTGCTTTTGGAGCAGCGTTAGGTCCGACAGATGCGGTAGCAGTCAGTTCTCTTTCTGGACGAGTGAATATCCCTAAAAAGGCGATGCATATTTTGGAAGGAGAAGGTCTTTTGAATGATGCATCTGGTGTTACTGCCTTCCAGTTTGCTCTTGGTGCGCTGATCACCGGATCTTTTTCAGCAGTAAACGCGGGGATGAGTCTAGTAGTTTCTAGTATTGGGGGAGCTTTGATCGGCTTTTTGCTTGTCTGGTTCAAACAAAAAATAATTCATTTGATCGAAAAAGCATCAGCACAAGATGTCACAGGGTATCTGCTGATCGAACTTTTGCTTCCTTTTCTAGCCTATGTATTGGCAGAGGCATTTGATGTATCTGGAATCATTGCTGCAGTGGCAGCAGGTATTCTCCAAGCTTCTGGTTTTAGGAAAATCTCTGTGTTTGATGCAGAATTGTCGAGCTTGTCCCACAGTACATGGACAACTATTGCTTTTACACTGAATGCATTAGTATTTATATTTTTAGGAATCGAATTGACGCAAGTGTTCTCGCCAGTATGGGGAGACGGTTTATATCCAAACGGTCTTTTATTAGCGATTATCGTATTAATCTCTGTCATGCTTTTTGTGATCAGATTCATTTCTATCAGTCTTTTTTATGTATTCAAAGATGGCAGTAAAAAGTTCAAAAAACAGTTGAACGAGATCTTGATCTTAACATTTGGCGGTGTAAAGGGAACAGTCAGTTTGGCTACGATTTTTATTTTGCCATTTTCAATCAATAATATGATGTTTTACCAGCGGTCTTTGCTTTTGTTTCTGACGGCGGGTGTCATCTTAGTGACTTTGGTCATAGGGATCATTGTCTTGCCTATGCTGACGGAAACAGAGGAAGCGAAAAGCACGGATTTGAATGCTTTGATGATTTTAGAAGAGGTCGTTGAAGTTTTGCGAAAAGAAATAAAGGAAATTGATCGTAATACAAAAGAATTTTTAGCCACTGAAGCAGTGATAGAAAATTATCAAGAACGGATACGTGATCTGTACTTGGAAGATTTAACCGATGATGAAAAGCAAGAAGTACAAGAAATACAAGCACTGATTTTGTCGATCGAACGGGATGGATTGGATGAAAGTTATCGTTCGGGCAAGCTTTCTTCTAATGGTTATCGTTTTTACTCCCGTTTTCTTTCTCGATTCGAACATTCTATCACAAGCCAGATTTTGTCTTTTATCGGCTTTTGGTTCATTGTTGTCCGTAGGTTAATGCGAATCGTTCTCCATCCGAAAATGTTTTGGCAAAGAAGATATGCTGATCGTCAGACATTTATTAGTGATGAAGATATCCAAGAAATCAGAGAGACATATCAAAAAAATACTCAGTTGATTATTGAAAGTTTAGATAACTTGACTGATATTTATGATGAAACGATGGTTCAATTTTTTATCCAGCAACGCAAACTTGAAGGAATAAAAATGAACTCGGGGAATTTGATTTCTTCGTGGATGATCCAGCAAGATAGTCTGTTTACGAAAAAAATGCTAAGAGGTTATTATCTTGAAAGAAAAATCATTGATGAATACGAAGTTGCTGAAAAAATCACGACGTTTTCTGCGAACAGCTATCGCAGGAATATCAATTTGTTAGAATCTTATACGATGAACAAACCATCTGATAACTTTTCTTTCCGATTTGCGTTTCGAGCAAAGTCAAAAAAAACGAGTCCAATAAAATAAAAAGGTAAAAATTTTCAAGTTTTATAAAAAACAAAACATATCAGAACAGGATCGAATCGGTCCTGTTCTTTTTTTGAGAACACAAAAAGAACAAATACCAAAAAAATTTTCCTGAAGTTCACTATTTTTATGATACAATATCCAAGATAAGGAGGGAACATGTTGAAAGAATTAAAAGTAACTGACCTCAAAAAAACTTATGGTGAAAAAGATTTGTTTGACCAGATTTCTTTTTTGGTCCACGAAAAAGACCGTATCGGGTTGATTGGGACGAACGGGACGGGTAAAACAAGTCTCTTAAATATTATTGCCGGTATCGATAGCAGCGACGGTGATCGGCAAACAGTGTTTTATCCAACTGATTACCGTATTGGTTATCTTTCTCAAGCAGCTGAATTTTCCGATGAATTAACTGTTCTCCAAGCAGTCTTTCAAGGAAACAGCCCCTTGATCCAAACTGTTCGAGCATATGAGGAAGCATTGATCGAACTAGGGGAAAACGGAGAAGACCCTGATGTGCAAAAACGTTATGCTAAAGCAGAAGAACAAATGAATAAAGAAGATGCTTGGACTACAGATACCAACGCAAAGATTATTTTGCAAAAATTAGGAATCAGTGAATTAGATAAAAAAATCAGTACTTTATCAGGTGGTCAGAAAAAACGAGTTAGTCTGGCGCAAGTGTTGATTGATGAACCCGATTTACTATTACTAGACGAACCAACAAACCATTTAGATTATGAAGCGATCGAGTGGTTGGAAAACTATTTGAAACAATACCGTGGCGCACTATTGATGGTTACCCACGATCGTTATTTTCTAGATAGAGTAGCAAACCGAATCTTCGAACTTTCATTTGGAAAATTATACGAGTATAAAGGAAATTATGAAGCTTACGTCTTAGAAAAAGCAGAACGTGATCGTGTAGAAGTAGAACAAGAAGAAAAGCGCAAGCGGCTTTATAAACAGGAATTAGCTTGGATGAGGGCTGGCGTACAGGCACGTGGCACCAAGCAGCAAGCACGGATCAACCGTTTCGAAGATCTAAAGGAGAACTTGTACCAAGTAAACCAAGAAGATGATTTAGAGCTGAACCTAGCGACACAACGTTTAGGGAAAAAAGTACTGGAAATCAAAGATGGCAGTTACCGTATAAATGACCAAACACTGCTAGAACATTTAGATTTATTGATTCAATCTCGGGAAAGACTAGGTATTACTGGTAAAAATGGTGCGGGAAAATCGACATTGCTTAATATTCTAGCTGGCAGAATTCCCCTGGATAGCGGTACAATGTCTATCGGTGAAACGGTTCATCTTGCGTATTATACACAAGAAAATGAAGAAATGGCACCAGATAAACGGATGATTGCTTACTTACAAGAAGCTGCTGAAGAAGCAAAAACAGCAGATGGCAGTCAAATCGGAGTAGCAGAATTACTTGAACGATTTTTATTTCCAAGATTTATGCATGGGACACTGATAGGCAAACTTTCAGGCGGAGAAAAACGCCGGTTATTTTTGTTGAAACTGCTGATTCAGCAACCTAATGTTTTATTATTGGATGAACCGACCAATGATTTGGACATAGCAACATTGACGATTTTGGAAGATTATTTTAGAAGTTTTCCAGGTGCTGTGATCACTGTTTCCCATGACCGTTATTTCTTGGACAAGGTAGCAGATAAGTTATTAGTATTCCAAGGAAACGGAAAACAAGAACTTTATTACGGAAACATGTCCAGTTATTTACTGAAGCAAAAAGAGACCCAGCAGCCTGCTGAAAAAGCGAAACCAAAAATACAGAGCAAGGAACCTGCTGAAAAGAAGAAATTATCTTACATGGAACAAAAAGAATGGGAAACGATTGAAGATGAGATTGCAGAACTTGAAGAAAAAATCTCATTGCTCCAAGAAGAGATGAATCATCAAGGAGATAATTTCACTCGATTACAAGAATTGCAAAACGACGTATCTGAAACAGAAGCACAACTTGAAGAAAAAATGGCACGGTGGGAATACTTGAGTGAATGGGTAGAAGATTAGGAGGAAAAAGGATGGAACAAGCGTATCTTGACTTAGGAAGAAAATTGTTGGAAGAAGGGCATCGTAAAGAAGACAGAACAGGCACAGGCACATTAAGCTTATTCGGATACCAAATGCGGTTTGATCTGCAAAAAGGGTTTCCTTTGTTAACAACGAAACGAGTACCTTTTGGATTGATCAAAAGCGAATTGCTTTGGTTTTTAAAAGGAGATACGAATATCCGCTATCTATTACAAAATAAAAACCATATTTGGGATGAATGGGCATTTGAACGCTACATCAAAAGTCCAGACTATAATGGACCAGATATGACTGATTTTGGCCATAGATGTTTGACAGATCCTGAATTCAATGAAGAATATAAAAAGCAGAGCAAGCTTTTTTGCGAGAAGATCCTAACCGATGATTCCTTTGCTGAAACATACGGCGATCTTGGACACATCTACGGCTATCAATGGCGTCACTGGGAAACAAAAGACGGTGGCTTTATCGATCAAATCAAACAAGTGATCGAAGCAATCAAAAAGACTCCTGATTCTAGAAGATTGATCGTTTCTGCATGGAATCCGGAAGATGTTCCTAGCATGGCTTTGCCTCCTTGTCATACGATGTTTCAATTTTATGTTCAAGAGGGACGGCTAAGCTGCCAATTGTATCAACGCAGTGGGGATGTGTTTCTAGGCGTTCCGTTCAACATTGCAAGTTATGCGTTGCTGACTCACCTAATTGCACATGAAACAGGTTTAGCGGTTGGCGAATTTGTTCACACATTAGGAGATGCTCATCTTTATATCAATCATATCGAACAAATGAAAGAACAATTGAGCCGAGAAATACGCGCATTTCCGACTTTAGTTTTGAATCAGGAAAAGCAGTCAGTATTTGATTTTGAGATGGAAGATATCCAATTAGAAGGATATGACCCACATCCGGCGATCAAAGCTCCTATCGCTGTTTAGAATCAGAAAGGATGAGAAAATGTTAGCTGCAATTTGGGCACAGGATGAAAACGGATTGATTGGAAAAGAAGACCGTCTTCCTTGGCGTTTGCCAAATGATCTGAAATTCTTCAAACAAATGACAGAAGCAAATACACTAGTGATGGGACGAAAAACATTCGAAGGGATGGGTAGCCGTCCGTTGCCGAATCGTCAGACGATTGTTTTGACGAGAGATTCTTCCTATAAAGCAGAAGGCGTGCATGTCATGCATAGTGTGGAAGACGTGCTTGCTCTGGAAAAAGAAACAGACGGTATCTTTTTCATCGCTGGAGGGTCAGCTGTTTATCAAGAATTTCTGCCATTTTGTACGATATTATACCGTACAGTCATCCATCATGTATTCGATGGAGATGCTTATTTTCCACCTGTTGACTGGTCTGATTGGTCACTGATCAATACTAGTCAAGGAGAAATGGATGAAAAAAATCGTTATCCGCATCAATTTGAAACGTATCAGCGTAATGAGAATCCTGTAAAAAGCGGGACAGGCGAATTGACGATATAAAAAAGCTATGGATAGACTAGCTGTTATTTAGAGCTGTCCCATCCATAGCTTTATTTTTTTTATTAAGTAAAGAATAAAACAGAGAAGTACATAAAACCTGCACCTAACATAACAAACAAATGCCAAACAACATGCATATAGCGGATAGAATTCAAGCTATAAAAGAATGCGCCTATCGTGTAAGAAAGCCCGCCTGCTACCATCAAAATAACACCAGTCATTCCAAGAGAGTGATAAAGAGGAACAGCAGCCACGACACAGAGCCACCCCATAAAAATATAGATGATCGTAGATACTTTTGATACTCTCTCCCGTTTATGCAACGTCAACGCTTTATATATAATGCCAAGAATCGCAAACAACCAGATTAATACAAATAAAGTCCAACCTAGCCATCCTCGGATACTCAGCAAACAAAAAGGAGTATAACTTCCTGCAATCAAAAGAAAAATCGAACTATGATCGAATACTTGGAACACCTTTTTTGCTTTTGTAAAAATCAATGAATGAAACAAAGTAGACGTTAAAAATAAAAGAATCATCATCGATCCATAGATAGCATAAGAGACAATATGGAGGGAGGAATGCAAGTGGGCACCTTTTACTAAAAGAACCACTAGTCCCGCGATACTCAATCCAGTCCCAATTCCATGGGTGACTGCATTAAACACTTCATTTAATATTTCATACGTTCGATTAAATTTCGTTTTTTCCATGAAAACGGCTCCTTTACTAGGTGTAATTAATGAAAAATCATTATTTGTCTGTTATACTAAAAATAGAAATTGTCTTACATGTAGTTTAACATGAATAAGGCATCTTGTTAAAGAAAGAGAGAGAGAAAATAATGACAAATGTAAAAATCGTAACAGATTCTTCATGTACGATGGAAAAAAATGTACGCGATGCTTTAGGCATTCGTGTCATGCCGCTATCCATCATGATCGACGGAACAGTATATCCCGATGATGACCAACTAGACGGCGAAAGATTTATGGAAATGATGGCGAAAGCAAAAAATCTGCCCAAAACAAGCCAACCACCAATTGGAGAATTCATCTCGATGTATGATGAGCTAGGAGAAGACGGCAGTGAAGTGATTTCGATCCATATGACAAAAGGCTTGAGTGGAACAGTAGAAGCAGCAAGACAAGCCAGTAATCTAACAAAAACGAAAGTAACGGTTATCGACAGTGATACCACTGACCAAGGATTATCTTTTCAGGTAATTCGAGCAGCTGAATTAGCAAAAGAAGGTAAAACAGTAGAGAAAATCCTTGAAGAAGTCAAAAAAGTACAAGACAATACAAAATTATACATCGGAATATCCACACTAGATAACTTGGTAAAAGGTGGAAGAATCAGCCGAACAACTGGTTTGCTGTCTAGTGTTTTGAACATACGCGTGGTGATGAATTTCGCCCATTCTGAATTAATCCCTGTAACTAAGGGGCGAGGAAAGAAAACGTTCGATAAATGGTTTAATAATTTGAAAAATGAACTGAAAGAATTGCCAAATGTGCGACAAATCGGTATTTCACATGCGGATGCAAAAGAATTGGCGCAAGAATTCAAAGAGGGTTTGCAAGAATTATTCCCGGACATGCATATCCCTGTACTGCATACGAATCCGGTTATCGCTACGCATACTGGTAAAGACGCGTTTGCAATCATGTATTATGTAGATTAGTCGAAAAGAGGATAAGCCCTCAGCCTGAAAGGCTTGCAGCTTATTCTCTTTTTCTTTATAAAATTAGGAAAATAATTGTTTTCTTTTTTCATAAAGACTACCTTTTTGATAAAATTTTTGATAACATTAGAACCAATCGAATACAAGAGGTGAAAAAATGAAATTAACGAAACGACATTTGATCCTCGTTTTGTTCCCATTATTAATTGCGATCATCATCTATGCAGGTTTAGCTGCTTCTATACCGAAAGCTGGCCCACTAATGAAACCAGTAACTACTGTGAGAGAAGATCCAAATAAAAAAGAAAAACTTCACTACATAGCTATCGGAGATTCGCTGACTGAAGGAGTAGGAGATCAAACCAAGCAAGGAGGATTCGTTCCCCTTGTCGCAAATGATCTAAAAGACCGTTATAATTTGACCGCGGTTGAAACAGAAAACTATGGTGTAAATGGTGAACGAAGTGACCAGATCTTAAAGCGAGTAAAAACAAAAGAAGAAATTCGAAACAATATCAAAACAGCTGATTTTATCACACTGACTGTTGGCGGTAATGATTTGATGAAAGTTATCCAAAATAATTTATTCGGGTTAACGGTCAATTCCTTTAAAAAGCCACTGAAAAACTATCAGGAAAATGTCACAGAACTATTGGAAGAATTTCGATCCCTCAATAAAACCGCACCTATTTACATTTTAGGCATCTACAATCCATTTTATTTGAACTTTCCTGAGATCACTGACATGCAGACAATTGTTAACAATTGGAACAAAGGAACAGAAACGGTGACAAAAAAAATGCCGAACTGCTACTTTATCCCAATCAATGATTTGCTTTATCAAGGATTGAATCAGGAAGTAGGTGTCACAGAAGAAGGAACAGATCAAACAACTAGCACGACAGAAAATCTAAATGGCATCAAAAATAATGTGCTCTATGAAGAAGATCATTTCCATCCAAATAATTTAGGTTATCAATTGATGGCAAATGCAGTGAGAGATCAGCTGATCGAGACACAAAACCAATGGTTAGAGAAGGAGGATGATCAATAAACATGAAAACAAGATCTGACGTATCTTCAAACAAAACAAAGAAAACAAATTACTGGAAATTCGCCTTCCTTATCCTTCTTGGGGTAGTACTTGGTTCGACCGTATTTTTAGGCAGCCGTATTTTTGCTAATCGGGAACCAGAACTCCCAGAAATACCAGCTCTTACGGAAAGACAAGGAGATCCTGTCTTAACGATCAATTCAAATAAAGAAAAAGTCAATCAAATCATCAGCTTTTTCCTTAGTGAGTATCAAAAAGATAGTGATATTGAATATAAATTTTATTTGGAAAATGAAGCACTACTCAATGGTACTTTCGAAGTACTAGGTTTTCCTATCGATTTCTATTTATATTTTGATCCGTATGTGATGGAAAACGGAAATGTCCAACTAAAAGCTAGAAGTCTTTCTATCGGAACATTGAGTTTGCCAATCAAAGATGTGATGAATATGATCAAGAGAAACTATAAATTACCAGATTGGATCGAAGTCAATACAGATGATCTGACTATCATGCTTAGGTTGGATCAATTCCGAATGCAAAACGGGATGTATATTAAAGCAGATAAAATCGACTTAGTAAATGATGACATTCGGTTTAGTCTATATTTGCCAAAAGATACCTCTGATGCTTCAAACAACTCAAATACCAACAAAACTAGCACCAGCAGTACTGAAAGCAAGACAAAAGAAAATAAAAAATCATCGGATGAGTAGTATTAGAGGGGGAATCATAATGGAACGAGCAATATTTGCAGGAGGCTGCTTCTGGTGTATGATCCAGCCTTTCGACACGCTTCCTGGTATCCATACAGTGATGTCAGGATATACTGGAGGGCATGTACCAGATCCGACTTATGAACAAGTAAAAAGCCAAACGACTGGACATACAGAAGCAGTGGAGATTATCTATGATCCAACATTGATTTCATATGAACAATTAGTAGAACTTTACTGGCAGCAAACTGATCCAACTGACGCTTTCGGACAATTCGAGGATCGCGGTGACAATTATCGCCCGGTGATCTTTTATTTGACAGAAGAACAGCGGATCATTGCTGAAAAAAGTAAGAAACAGTTAGCTGAAAGTGGACGTTTCGAACAGCCAATCGTTACAAAAATCGAACCAGCCCAACCATTTTATCTAGCAGAAGAAGACCATCAAGAGTATTATAAAAAGCATCCTGAAAATTTTAAAAGAAACCATGCACGCCGGGCTGCCTTTATCGAAGAAAATTGGAGGAACGAAGGGTGAATCGAAGCTTTTTTCATTATTTAATGACACTGCGAGGCGGTGGCACACATGATGCTTTATCTGTTTTCGCTACAGAAGCCGGTAAAGACATCCAATTTCCTAAGCACAGCTCTAGCTACGAAGAAATTTCTAATTATCTGGAACTGAATGTCGACTATTTGCCGTCCATGGATATCTTTGACGAAGCATGGGAAAAATATTTAGAAAATAATCATGACATATAAGAGATAGTTTTGTACTTTATGATCAAAAAAGTTTTTTGTCCAATAGCCTAATTGAAAGAATTATTTTTATTTCAGCTATCTAGTCGCATTTTTTTGATATTTTTCTTATAATAAAGAAAGAATGAAAAAAAGAGGGATGGATTGATAGAGATTGACAAAAAAACAACGCTATATTAATCGCTTCTGGCTTGTATTCAAATACTTACTTGTTTCTGTATTCCTTGCGTTCATGTTGCGGGGATTTTTATTCATCCCGGTACCAGTGGAAGGCAATTCAATGGAAAACGTGTTGAAGCAAGGTGATATGGTTGTGATGGAAAAATTTTCGGAGATCAGACGATTTGATATTGTTGTTTTTCAATTAGCAGATGGCACGATTTATATCAAACGAGTAATCGGTCTTCCAGGAGAAAATGTCAGCTACCAAAATGATCAATTGAAGATCAATGGGAAAGTAGTTAAGGAACCTTATCTAACTAAAAACCTGAAATCAGATCATGCAAATGCATCCTATACGACGGACTTTACACTACAAGAGCTAACGGGACAATCCAAGCTTCCGGAAGATAATTATTTTGTACTTGGAGATAATCGAAGAGTTTCAAAAGATAGTCGTTCGTTTGGCACGATCAATAAAACTGATATTCTAGGTAAAGCAAGATTTGTCTATTATCCACTTGATGAAATAAAATGGATCCAGTGAGAAACAATAAAGCGTGCAGTCTGTTGAGACTGCACGCTTTATTGTTTAATCCAAAATCAGTTTACTACCTTAGTACGTAAAATCAAACAGCTCGTTTAAACACTTTTCTAGCCTCTAAAGTTTTGATAAATGAATAAACAACCATTATTTGAATAGGGATTTGGATCATATTCCTGATGAATCTACCTAGAAAAATTACTTTGAAATCTGCACCAAACAAAACAGACATCAGCCAAGAATTGATAAAAAGGCTGACTGGGATCATAATCAATAATTGGGCAGCGATGACGGAAGGCAGGTTTATCTTTTTATGATATAAAAATAAGCCATTAATAAATCCACCAAGGAAAGCCGTGATAAGAAAAGCAGCTTGAAACGTTCCTGAACCAAATATCGTGAAATTTAAAGTGTTCGACAACATTTCAAGCAAACCAGCCCAGATCGGTCCATATAGATAACCCATAAGCGCCATACTTAAAAATCCGAATGTGATTTGAAAATAAGCAGGACCAATCGCTATCTTGTATAAGATGACATCAAGGGCTAATAAAAGAGCAGAGGTCGACAACAATCTTGCATTCATTTCGGGCAATCTAAAAACGTCTTTTGCAATCAAAGTGTTCAAAATATTCTCTCCTTTGTCAGTTAATAATAAAAGGATACCATAAAATCACCAATGTGTCATGACACATTGGTGATTTACATACACTGGCATCTAACAATTAAAAAAAGGGTGAGAAGACTGCTTTTATAAACTGTAAAAAAGAGATTGTACGAATAAAAAAAATAGAGGCGGAGAATACTTATCGTATCATCCGCCTTTGTTTTTTTGTTATAAAAAACGTCAGATTAGTTATCTGCTTACATCTTCATCCATACGGGTTCTAATGTATTTCCGTCTAGATCTTGGACTTCTAATGAAAACATTTCTTCTTCAGGCATTCCCATATCTACTTCGTGGAAAGTACCACCATTTTCTTTTGCAATTTGAGCAAATTTTTTTACTTCATCCGCATTTTCAACACTAAACGAAATCAAAGCACCACTTGTTTTTTTATTATCAGCTATTTCTTTATCTTTTATAAATTTTTTATAAAAATCATGAGAGAGAAGCATTATCCAAAAAGTGTCATCCCATACCATTGAACCAGCTTCTTCAGTAGAAAATTCTTCATTTTTTTTAAAACCCAGCTTTTCATAAAAAGCAACGGAACGATTGACATCAGCAACAGGAAAATTAACAAAAACCATACTATTCATTTGTTTCGTCTCCTTTCTGTTTTGTTCGTCTATCATCTCTTATTTAGGAAACGCTGTCAAAAATTTAGATTCATATATAGAAACCAAAATAAAAATTTGCATCATCAAAAAAGTGAAGATGTGATAGAATGAGGACTGGTTCACTTTCACTTAACTAATAGATGGAATTTCTTTATAATAAAAAAGTGAATTTATATTGAAAAAGAAAAAAACAAGTAAAGCCGGGGAATATTCCGGTATGAAAGGAATGGAGAGAACAATGACCATCCAATGGTTTCCGGGACATATGGCAAAAGCCCGACGAGAAGTTTCTGAAAAAATGAAATATGTGGACATCGTATTTGAATTGGTAGACGCACGATTACCTTTATCTTCTCGTAATCCAATGCTAGATCAGATCATTCAGCAAAAACCTCGCCTTGTTTTATTGAATAAAGCGGATCTGGCAGATCCACAACAGACAAAGCTGTGGCAAGAATATTTTCGTAAACAAGGCCATCTTGCATTAGCTATCACGGCACAAGAAAGTAAAGGAATTAAAGGTCTAGTACCTGCGGCTAAAGAAGCATTGAAAGAAAAACGGGCAAGAGATGCTGCTCGGGGGATCAAGCCTCGCGCTATTCGGGCAATGGTCTTAGGTATTCCAAATGTTGGGAAATCTACGTTGATGAATCGACTAGTAGGCAAGAAAATTGCACAGACAGGAAATAAGCCTGGCGTAACAAAAGGTCAGCAGTGGCTTCGTTTAGGTAATGAGTTGGAATTGTTAGACACACCAGGGATTTTATGGCCCAAATTTGAAGATGAAGAAATCGGCAAAAAACTAGCGCTGACAGGCGCGATCAAAGACCAGCTTGTCCATTTAGATGATTTAGCGATTTACGGATTAGACTTTTTTGCCCGATATTATTCAGGAAGAATCAGCGATCGTTATGGTTTATCAATCGAGCAAGAAGAAAAATTGGCACCGGAATTACTGATGGATATTACAGCAAAACGTGGGTATAAAGAAGACTATGATCGTGGCAGCGAATTAGTCGTGCATGATATTCGTCAAGGAAAACTTGGACGATACACACTGGATCGTTGCGAAGAAATGGAGCAAAAAAGTGATGACTGAATCCATCCAAAGTATCAAAGAACGATTGAAAAGCATACAGAGAATAGATGATCCTACACTAGAATCATTAAGAAATGATCCACGCAAAGGCGTGCAGCAAGCACTGGCTTCTTTTGAACGACGATTGAAAAAGGAAGCATTAATTAAGGAAAAATATGAAGAAATGTTTTGCTTTGAAAAGCAAGGGTACGCACAAGGTCACCAATGGATTGCCGGCATTGATGAAGTAGGAAGAGGACCATTAGCTGGACCTGTCGTGGCAGCTGCAGTTATCTTGCCGAAAAATGAGATCATATTAGGGCTGAATGACTCCAAACAATTATCAGAGAAAAAGCGAGAACTTCTTTATCAACAAGTTCAAGAAAAAGCCCTGGCAATCGGGATCGGGATCGTTGATCAGCAGACAATCGATGATGTGAATATTTATGAAGCAAGTAAATTAGCGATGATCCAAGCAGTAGAAAAATTGTCCATTGTACCAAGCTATTTGTTGATCGATGCGATGACCTTGGATTTGCCTATTCAGCAGGAAAAAATAATCAAAGGGGATGCACGATCTGTGTCGATTGCTGCTGCAAGTATCATTGCTAAAGTATATCGAGACCAATTGATGAAAGAATATGACGTGCTTTATCCTGGATATGGTTTCTCGCATAATGCAGGTTATGGAACAAAGGAACACTTAGAAGGACTTGAACGACAAGGAATTACGCCAATCCATCGTAAAAGTTTTGCACCTGTAAAAAAATATTTACAATAAAAAACAGCCGCTTTTACGTATCTTATTAGAAAGAGAGACGAAAGGCGGTTTTATGATGTATCAAATAGAAGAAAATTTATTGAAACTTGCTTATACAAAAGGAATCAGTAGTCAAGGAAAATGGGCACTTGCTAACTGGATGATGCAGTATCCTTATAAAGAAATCGGATTTGAAGACATCATTAAGATAGGTAAAATAACCAAACACCGGGAGCTGTTTCGCAAAAGTTGGCAGGAAATTCACGCTAACTGGGGCAAAATCCAATCGAAACAGTCGTTTATCACTTGCTTTGATCCCAAATATCCCCCTCAGCTGCTTCACTTGACCTATCCGCCAATTGTACTGTTTTATAATGGTGATCTATCTTTACTTTCTTGTAACATGTTAAGCGTTGTTGGTGGAAGACACACTTCTGCTTTAGCCAAAAAAACAGTTTATTATTTACTAAAACCAGTGATAGAAGCTGGATATGTGATCGTCAGTGGCTGCGCGAAAGGGATAGATACATACGGTCACCAAGCAGCAATCTCTCATGGTGGACGGACAATCGCAGTCATTGGAACAGGGATAGAGCAAGTCTATCCTGCTGAAAATCGTGACTTGCAAGAGGTGATTGCAAATGATCATCTTCTTTTGAGTGAATATCCTCCTCAATCCGGCCCGAAAAAGCATTGTTTTCCAATGAGAAATCGGATTATCGCAGCTTTGTCTAAAGGAACATGTGTCTTTGAAGCCAAGAAAAAAAGCGGCTCTCTGATAACAGCACAGCAAGCATTGGATCTTGGAAGAACAGTTTTTTCTGTTCCAGGAAATATTTTAACAGAACATTCTACCGGATGTCATCATTTGATCCAAGACGGTGCAGTTTGCACGGTTTCGGGTGAAGATATCTTGGCAGAATTTAAAGAATAACACCATACTTTTCATTTGCTTTTCTTGACAAACGTTTTCTGAATGGATATGATTAGCTACGATTTGTATGAATCCTCTTTTAATAGTAGGAACACGACAATGGAAAGGAGTCCATTCAGTAATGGCGTATAAATATTTAGTGATTGTAGAATCACCTGCAAAAGCCAAGACAATTGAGAAATATCTTGGACGAAACTATAAAGTAATGGCCAGTGTTGGCCATATAAGAGATTTACCGAAAAGTAAAATGGGTATCGATTTTGAAAACAATTATGAACCCCATTATATTTCTATACGCGGAAAAGGCGATGTCATCAAAAGCCTGAAAGCCGCAGCAAAAAAAGCTCAAAAAGTTTACTTGGCAAGTGACCCGGATAGAGAAGGAGAAGCGATTGCTTGGCATTTAGCGTACCTACTTGGGTTGGATCTGAAAGAAAAAAATCGGGTGGTCTTCAATGAAATCACAAAAGACGCAGTCAAAGCAGCTTTTAAGGAACCAAGAACGATCGATGTAGATTTAGTAGATGCACAGCAAGCTCGTCGTACCTTAGACAGAATCGTTGGTTATTCGATCAGTCCTATTCTCTGGCGTAAGGTCAAGAAAGGGTTAAGTGCAGGACGTGTCCAATCTGTCGCTTTAAAAATTATTATTGACCGTGAAAAAGAGATCCGAGAATTTGTTCCAGAAGAATATTGGAGCATCGACGGTAATTTTAAAAAAGCTCGCAAGAAATTCAAAGCAAATTTCTGGGGAATCGACGGTAAGAAAAAGAAATTACCAGATGCACAAAGTGTAAAAGAAGTCACTGCTAGAATTGATGGAACAGACTTCGAAGTTAAAAAAGTAGAAAAGAAAGAGCGCAAAAGAAACCCTGCGAATCCTTTCACTACAAGTAGCCTGCAACAAGAAGCTGCCCGTAAGTTAAACTTTCGAACAAGAAAAACCATGATGGTAGCACAGCAATTATATGAAGGAATCACTTTGGGTAAACAAGGAACAGTCGGCTTGATTACATACATGCGTACTGATTCTACCCGGATTGCCGATACAGCAAAAGCAGAGGCCGCAGCATTTATTGAAGATACGTATGGAAAAGAATTTTCTAGACATGATCACCGAAAGATCAAAAATGCTCAAGGCGCACAAGATGCCCATGAAGCTGTGCGTCCAACGAGTGTGCTTCGTACACCAGATGAACTCAAACAATATTTAGATAAAGATCAATTGAAACTTTATACATTGATCTGGTCACGTTTTGTGGCTAGTCAGATGACACCAGCTATTTTAGATACAATGAAAGTGACATTAGAACAAAATGGTGTCATCTTCATTGCGAACGGTTCAAAAATCAAATTCAAAGGATTCATGCAAGTGTATGTGGAAGGTAGAGATGACGGCAAAGAAGAGAAAGAAAATATTCTTCCAGAACTTGAAGAAGGCGATGTAGTCCAATCTGTTGATATTGAACCAAAACAACATTTTACTCAACCACCAGCACGTTTTAGTGAGGCTACGTTGATTCGTGCACTAGAAGAAAACGGGGTAGGGCGACCTTCCACTTATGCACCAACACTTGATACGATCCAAAGACGCTACTATGTAAAATTGACACAAAAAAGATTTGAGCCGACTGAACTAGGAGAAATTGTCAATTCATTAATCTGTGAATTCTTCCCTCAAATCGTCGATATCCATTTCACAGCAGAAATGGAAGGAGATTTGGATAAAATTGAAGAAGGCACGGAAGCGTGGGTCAAAGTGGTTGATCGTTTCTATAAACCGTTTGAAAAAGAACTGACGAATGCGGAAGAAAAAATCGAAAAAATTCAAATCAAAGATGAACCAGCAGGATTCGATTGTGATGTCTGTGGACATCCGATGGTGATAAAATTAGGGAAATATGGGAAGTTTTATGCTTGCAGTAATTTTCCTGATTGTCGGAATACGAAACCAATCGTAAAAGAAATCGGTGTGACTTGCCCAGTATGTCATGAAGGACAAGTCATTGAACGAAAATCTAAGAAAAACAGACTATTCTATGGTTGTTCCCGTTTCCCAGAATGTGAATTCACTTCTTGGGATAAACCAGTGGGCAGAAATTGTCCAAAATGTGACGGATATCTGGTCGAGAAGAAAGTCAAAGGCGGTAAACAAGTAGTCTGTGTAAATGGAGATTACGAAGAAGACATCCAAAAATAATAGAAAAGAGGTTCTTTCATTGAAAATGGTAAATGTTGTTGGAGCAGGGCTTGCCGGAAGTGAAGCTGCTTGGCAGATCGCACAAGCAGGAGTCCCTGTCCGTTTATATGAAATGCGTCCAGTCAAATCGACTGAGGCGCATCACACAAGTAATTTTGCTGAACTAGTATGTTCCAATTCATTAAGAGGAAACAGTTTGGCTAATGCAGTAGGGTTATTGAAAGAAGAAATGCGCCGATTGAATTCGGTAGTAATCACTTCGGCAGATGAAACAGCAGTGCCAGCTGGTGGTGCCTTAGCTGTTGACCGCGATTCTTTTTCTGAAACAATTACCCGAAAAGTCAAAGAGCATCCATTAGTAACAGTGATAAACGAAGAAATTACTGAAATACCGGAAGGAATCACCGTAGTAGCAACAGGACCTTTGACTTCTCATCCATTAGCAGAAAGCATCAAAGCATTCAATGGTTCAGATGGTTTTTATTTCTATGATGCAGCTGCACCAATCGTAGACAAAGCTACGATCGATATGGATAAAGTATATTTGAAGTCCCGCTATGACAAAGGAGAAGCAGCTTACTTGAACTGTCCGATGACAGAAGAGGAATTCAAAGCTTTCCATGAGGCACTAATCAATGCCGAAGTGGCAGAACTTAAATCTTTTGAGAAAGAAAAATATTTTGAAGGATGTATGCCAATTGAAGTAATGGCACAGCGAGGATTCAAAACGATGCTTTTCGGACCTATGAAACCAGTTGGATTGGAAGATCCTAAAACTGGCAAACGTCCTTATGCTGTTATCCAGCTGCGTCAAGACAATGCTGCAGCTTCTTTATACAACATCGTGGGCTTTCAGACTCACTTGAAATGGGGCGAGCAAAAACGTGTTTTCCGGATGATTCCTGGGTTAGAAAATGCTGAATTCGTTCGCTATGGTGTGATGCACCGAAACAGCTTTATGAATTCGCCAGAATTGCTGAAACCGACTTACCAATCAACGAAACGCGAAGATCTGTTCTTTGCAGGTCAGATGACTGGTGTAGAAGGCTATGTTGAAAGTGCAGCGAGCGGACTACTTGCTGGAATCAACGCCGCACGCTTAGCAAAAGAAATGGAACCAGTCGAGTTTCCACAAGAAACAGCTATTGGAAGTATGGCTTACTACATTACTCATGCGGAAGGAAAACATTTCCAACCGATGAATGCCAACTATGGTCTGTTTCCTGAACTGCCAGAGCGCATTCGAGACAAAAAAGCAAGATATGAAGCAATTGCACAACGAGCTTTAAAAGCTAATGAGGCAATAAAAACAGAATTAGAAAAAACTGCAATCCCAAATGAGTAAGGAAACTCCATGAAGAGGGTGAGACGGATAGTCTCGCTCTTTTTCTTGCGTTTTTCTTAAGAATTTCTCAAACAAAATGTGAGGAATTGCGCCAATTGTGAACAAACTTAGAAATATTGGTTAAATTCTGACAATTTATTTGTCTTTTTATAAACGCTGTGCTAAATTATTCTCTGGGACAAAAGGAAGGTGAGAAAATGACAGAAGCCACGTGGGAACAAAAATTTTTGCGTTATTTGATTGTCGAAAGAGGATATTCAGAAAAAACGAAAGAAGCATATGAAGAAGACATTCTCCATTTCAAACATTTTTTGGAGGAATCTGGAGACGCTGATCTGCTGAAGGCGGAATATTTTACGGTTCGTGTCTATTTGAGTGCATTAGCTGATCATCGTCCTAGCTATAGCAGAAATTCTATCAGTCGCAAGATAGCCAGCCTACGTTCGTTTTATCAGTATCTTCTCAAAGAAGAAGTGATAAAAGAAAATCCATTTTCTTACGTTCATCTCAAAAAGAAAAATTTGAGACTGCCACGTTTTTTTTATGAAAATGAAATGCAAGCACTTTTTGACAGCGTAGCAGGAGATAGTCCTTTGGATTTGAGGAACCGCGCTTTACTGGAAGTCCTTTACGGGTCAGGCATCCGTTTAAGTGAGTGTAGCAGTTTGTCGGTATCAGACATTGATTTTGATTCAGAGGTCATGTTGATCCATGGTAAAGGGAACAAAGAGAGATATGCTCCTCTAGGTTCTTTTGCTCAAGATGCTCTGCAAGAATATTTCAGGGAAGGCCGCCAGGTATTGATGACAAAATATCACGAAGAGCATGATATCGTTTTTGTGAATCATCATGGAAAACCAATCACGCCTACTGGAATTGAATATGTCTTGAATCAAATGATCAAAAAAAGCAGTTTGGATAGTGATATCCATCCTCACATGCTGCGCCATACATTTGCTACTCATTTATTAAATAATGGGGCAGATTTGCGGACAGTCCAAGAATTGCTAGGACATGCCAATTTATCGACTACCCAGATCTATGCCCATGTAACAAAAGAAAGTTTACAAAAAAACTATCGTTCTTTCCATCCAAGAGCGTAAAAATAAGGAAAAGAACAAATTTAGGAGGAAACAAACATGGTCGAATCACCATTTCATTCAACCACTATCTGTGCCGTCGAAAAAGACGGGAAATTTGCTATGGCTGGAGATGGCCAAGTAACAATGGGTGAATCTGTTGTCATGAAAGGCACTGCAAAGAAAGTACGACGTATCTACAATGGAGAAGTTGTTGTAGGTTTCGCCGGAAGTGTTGCAGATGCGTTTACTTTAGAAGAAAAATTTGAAGGCAAACTAAACGAATATAACGGGAATCTACAACGCGCAGCTGTCGAATTAGCTCAAGAATGGCGGACACAGCAATCTATGCAAAAACTTGAAGCGATGCTGATCGTAATGAATGATAAAGAAATGCTTCTTGTTTCAGGTACAGGAGAAGTTATCACACCAGATGATGGTATCTTAGCTATCGGATCAGGAGGGAATTTTGCGTTGGCTGCAGCCCGAGCAATGAAAAACTATGCTCAAAACGACATGAGTGCGAAAGAAATTGCAGAAAATGCGTTAAATATTGCCGCAGATATCTGTATCTTTACTAATCATAATATTATCGTAGAAGAACTGTAAGAGGTGAGTAGATATGTATGAATTAAAACAAACACCAAGACAAATCGTAAGTGAATTAGATGAATATATCGTAGGACAGCACGCAGCAAAAAAATCTGTTGCCGTTGCTTTGCGTAACCGCTATCGCCGTTTGCAGTTAGATGAAAAAATGCAACAAGATATTACACCAAAAAATATGCTGATGATCGGACCTACAGGGGTCGGTAAAACAGAAATCGCACGACGTTTGGCAAAAATCGTCAATGCACCATTTGTCAAAGTCGAAGCAACAAAATTTACTGAAGTCGGTTATGTCGGAAGAGATGTAGAATCAATGGTTCGGGATTTAGTAGAAAATGCGATCCAAATCGTAGAAAAAGAGCAGTACAGCCGTGTATACACAAGTGCTAAAAAAAATGCAGAAAAACGTTTGGTAAAAATCTTGGTACCTGGTATCAAAAAAGAACAGAAACAATCCACTAATCAATTTGAACAAATGATGAATCTTTTTAATGCTAGTCAGCAAAATACCGCTGAACCGCAAGAAGAAGTGACAGAAGATATTCGAATCAATCGCCGTACAGTCTTGGAACAACTACAAAAGGGTTTACTGGATAGTCGTGAAGTAACCATTGAAGTTGAAGACCAAAAGAAACCTGCACCAATGATGAACAATGGATTGGAGCAAATGGGGATCGACCTAAATGAAACTCTAGGTGCTTTGACACCGAAGAAAAAAGTGGAACGGACGGTAACAGTCAAAGAAGCTTTAGAGTTATTGATCAAGGAAGAATCAGCAAAATTAGTCAAGGATGCTGATATCCATAGTGAGGCAATCAAATTAGCGGAAGAAAGTGGAATTATTTTTATCGATGAAATCGATAAGATCACTTCTAAATCACAGCAATCTGGAGAAGTATCCAGAGAAGGCGTCCAAAGAGACATATTGCCAATTGTCGAAGGTTCACAAGTAAACACAAAATACGGGATCATCCAAACAGATCACGTCCTATTCATTGCTTCAGGAGCTTTCCATTTGTCTAAACCAAGTGATCTAATTCCAGAACTTCAAGGACGCTTCCCGATACGGGTAGAATTAGATGATTTGACAGCTGAAGATTTTGTGAAGATTCTGACCGAACCAAATAATGCTTTAGTAAAACAATACGTCGCGTTGATCGGTACAGAAAATGTGTCAGTTACGTTTACAAAAGAAGCAATTGAACGGATCGCTCAAATCGCTTTCGATGTCAACCGTGACACAGATAATATCGGCGCACGCAGACTGCATACCATTTTGGAAAAACTACTAGAAGATCTATTATTTGAAGCACCAGATATGCAAATGGGAGAAATAACGATCACAGAAGCATATGTGGATGACAAACTTGGCTCAATTGCGGCAAATGAAGATTTAAGTCGCTATATTTTATAAAAAATCGGAGGACGACAATGACAGACTTGCTAACGAAAACCCGCAAGATAAACACACTTTTGCAGCAAAAGAATACTTTTGACATGCAAGCAGATTTGCCTTACGATAAAATGGCTGTCACACTAGGTGGTATTCTTGACAGCAACACCTATATCATAGGAAGTGACGGAGTATTACTAGGTTATAATGAACGTCACGATGTGAACAATGAACGAATCAAAACAATGTTTGTTGAGAAACAATTTCCTGAATCTTATACTGATACAGTGGCACAGTTGATGAAAACTGAAGCTAATATCCCAATTACTAGTGATATTACTGCATTTCCGGTAGAGTCAAGAGAGAAATATCCATTTGGTCTGACGACTGTCGTTCCGATCTTTGGAGCTGGCGAACGTTTGGGTACGATTATCTTATCTCGTATGGAACAATCGTTTGCAGATGACGATCTAGTCTTAGCAGAATATGGAGCTACGGTTGTCGGTATGCAGATCCTTTATCAGAAGTCTCGAAGCATCGAAGCAGATGTACGGAGTGCAACGGCTGTCCAAATGGCAATCAACACATTATCTTATAGCGAATTGAAGGCTGTACAAGCTATCTTTGAAGCATTGGATGGAGATGAAGGTCGTCTGACTGCTTCTAATATTGCCGATAGTATCGGCATCACTCGTTCTGTGATCGTCAATGCTTTACGAAAATTGGAATCAGCTGGAATCATTGAATCTCGTTCGTTAGGCATGAAGGGAACTTATTTAAAAGTATTGAATTCCCGTTTTAAAGACGAGTTAGCAAAACACAGTTATTAGAAGTAAGGGGACTGGGGCAGATAGAAATGTTTGTTCCAGCCTTCCCATTTTAAAAAGTAAGTCGAAGTTGGAGGAATGGCAATGACTGTTATTATTCAAAATGACCAGCTGATCGCCGAAATCGCTGAACACGGTGCGGAATTGATCAGTCTGAAATCAAAAGAACATGGTTTAGAGTATATCTGGCAAGGTGATCCAGCGTATTGGGGCAGACATGCACCGGTTTTATTCCCTTTTGTTGGACGTTTAAAAGATGATCAGTATGTTTATCAAGGGAAAACATATCAAATGGGGCAACACGGATTTGCTCGGGATATGGATTTTGAAGTCATTGAACATGGACAAGAAATGGCTAGTTTCATCTTAAGGAGTACGCCGGAGACATTAGAAAAGTATCCATTTGATTTTGAATTAGTGATCAGCTATGAATTAGGAGGAGACGGCATCACGGTTCATTATCAAGTGGCAAATACCGGTGAAAAAGAAATGTTCTTTTCTATCGGTGGACATCCTGCTTTCAATGTACCTCTTGAAGAAGGATTGTCATTTGAAGATTTCTATCTGGCATTTTCTCCATTGAAATCAAGATTACGCCTACCATTGAAAGGCCCATTCATCGATATGGATCAAAAGACGTTAGGTCAGACAAATACGAATCTGGCTTTGAATCGTGAACTTTTTGAGCAAGATGCCTTGGTTTTTGAAACAAGGGGTCTAAATGCGTACGCCATTCGAAGTGAAAAATCTTCCCATAGCGTAACTTTAAGCTATAAAGATATGCCTTATGTAGGGATCTGGTCTCCTTATCCAAAAGAAGCGCCTTTCGTTTGTATCGAACCGTGGTGCGGAATCGCTGACACGGTGAACAGTAGTGGAAACTTGATGGAAAAAGTAGGGATCAATCAACTAGGTGCCCATGAAATCTTCAAGACAAAATATTCCATCACAGTGAAGTAAGAGGTTGTGACCGAGAAGTTAGCAGGGAACACCGTTTACCAAGGTGTGTAAAAAAGCTATCCTGTAAGTAATAAGGGAGTGTGACATCGATTTGTCACACTCCCGTTTTATCTCTTTGGAATGAAAAAGTATCAGGATTTTTTCTTGCTGCTATTCAAACCAAACGGGATTCGACTTTCAGTATGGTTTCTGATACGCTTGATATTGTCTTTATGCCGATAAAAGATAAAGGAAGAAACTAAAAAGGCAATGATCGTCAGTAACCAATTGGGCTTAGCCAAAATCACAGGAGCTACATAAGGAAGGACGATCGTAGATAAAGTGATCAATACTGCACTGATCATACTGCTCAAACTCACCATACTTGTACAAAATAAACTAACGATAAAGATGATACAAGAATAAACAAAAAATACAGGATTAAATCCTAAAAGCATTCCTGCACTTGTCGCAACAGCTTTTCCTCCTTTGAACCCAGCAAAAATCGGAAATGTATGGCCAAGAATGGCGCATACCCCAAACCAAAGAGGGTTAATCCCAGAAAGGTGGAAGATCATCGGCAAACAAGTAGCCAATGTACCTTTTAAAATATCCATAAGCAGGACAACAATCCCGGCTGTTTTGCCTAATACACGAAATGTATTGGTCGTTCCAGTATTACCGCTCCCGTGTTGTCGGATATCTTTTTTGAAAAACAATTTGCCAATCCAGACACCGGAAGGAATAGAACCTAAAAGATATGCTAAAATAAGTAATAAGATCAATTTCATTTTTTACCCTCTTTCAAGTTGAAAACTATCCTTTATTTTAGCATGAATAGGTAACAGGAACAATTGAAAAAATGAAAGATACAAGTATAATAGATGGAATAAAAAGAAAAGCAAGGGGTGGCAGAAATGTCTGTAAAAAATCCAACACAAGAAACGATTTTCAACTATTTGGAAGAAGCAAAAAATATTGCCGTCGTAGGCTTGAGCAATAAACCAGAACGAACAAGTTACATGGTTGCACAGGTATTGCAAGACAATGGATATAAAATCATACCAGTAAATCCATTATTGGCTGGTGAAGAAATTCTAGGCGAGAAAGTCTATGCGAATTTGACAGAAATCGATGATCCAATCGATATCGTAGATGTATTTAGACGGAGTGAATTTTTACCTGAAATAGCAGGTGATTTTTTGAAAACTGATGCTAAAGTGTTCTGGGCACAATTAGGGATTGAAAACAAAGAAGCAGCTGAGATGCTAAGAAAAGCAGGACGTACAGATATCGTAATGGATCGTTGTATTAAGATTGAACTTGGTAAGTTGAAAGAAAACCAAAAATAAAAATGACCACAAAGAAGAGATGATCGATAGAGGGGAATGTCGAAAAAGCGGTTAGGAGATAATTAAAATTGATTTCTCGTCTACCCTCTTTTTTTTCACGACCTTTTCTAGTATGATAATCGTGGTGCGGTTTTGCCGCAAAGTATTATTGAAGGAGCGTTTGCCTTGGCAAAAAAAGTAAACAACGAATACAATGACTCGTCCATCCAAGTATTGGAAGGATTAGAGGCAGTTAGAAAAAGACCAGGGATGTACATTGGATCCACTGACAGCCGAGGCTTGCATCATTTAGTCTATGAAATCGTCGATAATGCAGTTGACGAAGCATTATCAGGTTATGGCAGTGAGATTGATGTGACCATCCATGAAGACAATAGTATAACTGTTGCAGATAGCGGACGTGGGATGCCTGTAGGAATGCATGCTTCCGGAATACCAACAGTTGAAGTGATTTTTACTGTGCTGCATGCTGGCGGAAAGTTTGGTCAAGGAGGGTACAAAACTTCTGGTGGACTGCACGGTGTAGGAGCCAGTGTGGTAAATGCCTTATCGAAATGGCTAATTGTAACGATCGTTAGAGATGGCGTAGAGTATCAGCAGAAATTTAAAAACGGCGGTAAACCTGACGGTACTTTGAAAAAGATAGGAAAAACAAAAAAAGCAAACGGGACGACTGTCCATTTTTTACCAGATGATACAATATTCAGTACAACGAAATTTTCATATGAAATTTTAGCCGAACGGTTAAGAGAATCTGCCTTTCTTCTAAAAGGCGTTAAAATCTCTCTTTCTGATCTTCGTGGAGAAGAACCAGTCAAGGAAATTTTTCATTACGAAGAAGGAATCAAAGAATTTGTTGATTATCTGAATGAAGAAAAAGATACATTGACACCAGTTGTTTATTTTTCAGGAGAAAAAGAAGGTATCGAAGTAGAGGTCGCTTATCAATACAATGACGGTTATTCAGAAAATGTTTTATCTTTTGTCAATAACGTTCGGACAAAAGATGGGGGAACCCATGAAGCTGGTATGAAAGCGGCGATGACGAAATCTTATAATGAATATGCGAGAAAAGTTGGTTTGCTGAAAGAACGGGACAAGAATCTGGAAGGTAGTGATTTCAGAGAAGGGTTAGCTGCTGTACTTTCTATCCGTGTACCTGAAAATCTTCTGCAATTTGAAGGGCAAACAAAAGAAAAACTTGGTACGCCAGTTGCTCGTACCGTAGTAGATAACGTCATCAGTGAACAAATGGGCTTTTATTTGCAGGAAAATAGCGAAATGAGCCAGATGTTGGTCCGTAAAGCAATCAAAGCCAGAGAAGCGAGAGAAGCAGCACGTAAAGCCAGAGAAGAAAGCCGAAATGGGAAGAAGCGTAAAAAAGGCGAATCTCTTCTTTCAGGAAAATTGACACCCGCACAATCCCGAAACCCTAAGAAAAATGAATTGTATTTAGTCGAAGGGGATTCTGCTGGCGGATCTGCTAAACAAGGAAGAGACAGAAAGTTCCAAGCAATTCTACCTTTACGAGGAAAAGTCATCAATACCGAAAAAGCTAAAATGCAAGATATCTTGAAAAATGAAGAAATCAATACGATGATCTATACGATTGGTGCAGGAGTCGGTCCTGAGTTTTCTATCGAAGACTGTAATTACGACAAAGTAATCATCATGACCGATGCGGATACAGACGGCGCCCATATTCAAGTATTACTGCTTACTTTCTTTTATCGTTATATGAAACCGCTGATTGAAGCTGGGAAAGTATATATCGCGTTACCGCCTTTATATAAAGTATCCAAAGGACAAGGAAAGAAGCAAGTCATTGAATATGCGTGGACAGATGACGAATTGGCAGCAATGATTAAAAAAGTCGGCAAAGGATATATGCTGCAGCGATATAAAGGACTTGGAGAGATGAATGCGGAACAATTGTGGGAAACAACGATGGATCCGACTTCCCGTACGTTGATCCGCGTCCGTATCGATGATGCTGCGCAAGCTGAACGTCGAGTAACCACACTGATGGGTGACAAAGTAGAACCTCGAAGAAAATGGATCGAAAATCACGTGCAATTTACGCTCGAAGAAGATGGCAGTATCTTAGATAAAAAAGAGGATACTGAAATCTCTCCTTCAGTTTCTAATGATTTATTAGATGAAGAACGAGCAGATAAAAATGAAAACAATCAGTTATTTGAAGTAGAATAGGAGGTCACCTGATGGAAAATCGACAAGAAGTACAAGAATTAACTTTAGAAGAAGTGATGGGTGACCGCTTCGGACGTTATTCCAAATATATTATCCAAGAACGTGCACTGCCTGATATCCGTGATGGATTGAAGCCAGTGCAACGCCGGATATTATTTGCCATGAACAAAGATGGCAATACGTATGACAAAGGATTCCGTAAATCAGCAAAATCTGTCGGAAATATCATGGGGAATTATCATCCTCATGGTGACATCAGTATTTATGAAGCGATGGTCCGCATGAGCCAAGACTGGAAGTTGCGGGAAGTACTGATCGAAATGCACGGGAATAACGGGAGTATGGACGGTGATCCACCTGCTGCGATGCGTTATACTGAAGCCAGATTATCCAAGTTAAGTGGAGAGATGCTAGCAGATATCGAGAAAGAAACAGTCGATCTCGTGTGGAATTTTGATGATACAGAAAAAGAACCAACAGTCCTTCCAGCTCGATACCCAAACCTTCTCGTCAATGGATCGACAGGTATATCTGCTGGATATGCAACAGAAATCCCGACTCATAACTTAGCTGAAGTGATCGATGGCACAATCTATATGATCGATCATCCACAAGCGAGCCTTGAAAAATTGATGGAATATATTCCTGGACCTGACTTTCCAACAGGAGGGATCTTGCAAGGAAAAGATGAAATCAAAAAAGCTTATGAAACAGGACGAGGAAAAGTTATTCTTCGTTCGAAAACAAAGATAGAGGCAATGAAGGGTAATAAACAGCAAATCGTGATCACAGAAATCCCATATGAAGTAAATAAAGCGACCTTGGTGAAAAAAATGGATGAGATCCGTTTGAATAAGAAAATCGATGGAATAGCTGAAGTACGAGATGAAAGTGATAGAACAGGTCTGCAAATTGTCGTCGAATTGAAAAAAGACGCCAATGCTCAAGGAATTTTGAATTATTTGTTCAAAAACACTGAGCTACAGATCAATTACAATTTCAATATGGTCGCTATCGACCATATGACTCCGCATCAAGTTGGACTGAAAGACATTTTAAGAAGTTATATCGAGCATCGAAAGCAAGTCATAACAAAACGTAGTCAATTCGATTTAGCCAAAGCTCAAAAAAGACAGCATATCGTAGAAGGATTGATGAAAGCTTTATCGATTCTGGATGAAGTAATCGCAACGATTCGTGAAAGTAAAGACAAAAAAGACGCCAAAAAGAATTTAGTCGACGTCTTTCAATTTACAGAAGAACAAGCAGAAGCAATTGTCACATTGCAATTATACCGTTTGACGAACACGGATATCACAGAGCTTCAAAAGGAATCCGAAAGCTTGATTGCGCAAATCACAGAGTTGAATAAAATCCTTTCAAATGACAAAGAGCTTTTCTCTGTTATGAAAAAAGAATTGCGAGAAGTGAAAAAAAATTATTCTTCCGCTCGTCTAACGACAATCGAAGACGAAATCGAAGAAATCAAAATTGATACGCAAGTCTTAGTGGCACAAGAAGACGTAATTGTCAGTGTGACGCGAGAAGGCTATGTGAAGCGAACAAGCCTTCGTTCTTATAGTGCTTCCAAACCAGAAGAAATCGGGATGCGAGAAGGCGACTACTTGCTATACTCAGGTGAATTGAGTACATTGGACCATGTTCTTCTGATCACAAATAAAGCAAATGTGATCTACCGCCCTGTCCATGAACTACCCGATTTGAAATGGAAAGATGCTGGTGAGCACATTTCTCAAACAATCTCCAATCTGTCTGTAGACGAATCGATTTTAGCTGTTTTCCCATATCAAAAAATTCAAGCAGAGAAAACATTTGTATTCATCAGCAAGAATGGATTGATCAAGCAAACACGAATGACAGAGTTCGAACCATGGCGCACCTATAAGAGCCGTCCGCTCAGCTGTATGAAGCTAAAGGCGGAAGAAGATGAACTGATTGCTGTGTATCTGAAAGAAGATCAGCCAGGCTTAGATGTTTTCTTAGTAACGCATCAAGGAATGGGTTTGCGCTATCCTTTAACAGATGTTCCCGTTGTTGGAGCAAAGGCAGCTGGAGTGAAGTCTATGAATTTGAAAGATGGAGATAGGATTATCAACGGGCTGCTTGTGTTAGCAGAAGGTGATACGCCGATCGTAATCGTTACTCAGCGAGGAGCTGTTAAACGCATGCTTGCTCAAGAAATCAGCCAAACTTCACGTGCGAAGCGGGGAGTGACGGTCATGCGTGAGCTGAAAAAAAATCCGCACCGTATTATCTATATGTCGGAAGGAAGATCAAAAGAAATAACCTTGATGAATCAAAAAGGGCAGCAGTTAACGATTGACCCAACTGATTTCCCTATAGGTGATCGAACATCGAATGGATCATTTGCGATGGATGAGAAAAAAGGTGGAGAAGTCATCGAAGTTATCGATGCTCCTGAGATTTTCATCGAGTCGTAACTGTTGTAGTATTTTAATGAAGAGACGCCATCTGTATTAATACAGGTGGCGTCTCTTTTTCATTCATTTTTAATAAATCCTTATACGTTTGCAAAAAAAGATGAAAGTGTTCACAATGCTTAAATGTTGGTATGTCAACGTTGATTTAAATATATGTAAATAAAACATAAAAATTGTTAAATAAAAAACAAGAAAACCCTTGCAAAGATAGGGTGCTGTGTTATACTAATCACGTAAAAACTGTTACATAAAACAGAAATTTAGGAGGTCCATACAATGGAGCAATGGAATGGATTTAAAGGTACCAAATGGAAAGAAGGCGTAGACACTAGAGACTTTATTCAAAATAACTACACTGAATATCGCGGTGATGACAGCTTTTTGGAAGGCCCAACAGAAGCAACAGAAAAATTATGGGATGAATTGCAAAAGTTAAATGATATCCAATTCGAGCGTAACGGTGTCTATGATATGGACACAGAAATCGTATCAACTATTACTTCACACGATGCAGGCTATTTGGATAAAGATTTGGAAAAAATCGTCGGTCTACAGACAGACAAACCTTTGAAACAAGCATTCATGCCGTTCGGCGGAATCAATATGGCTAACAATGCGCTAAAAAGCAATGGCTATACACCAAACGATGAATTGACACATATTTTCACTGACTGGCGCAAAACACATAATCAAGGTGTATTTGACGCTTATACTGCTGAAATGCGTGCTGCTCGTAAAAACAAAATCATTACAGGGCTTCCAGACGCTTACGGTCGCGGACGTATCATCGGTGACTATCGTCGTGTGGCATTGTATGGAATCGACTATTTGATGGAACAAAAGAAAAAAGATCATGATATGACTGGTTATCATACAATGAGTGAAGAAGTGATTCGTTTACGTGAAGAAATCACTGAACAATATCGTGCATTAGCGCAAATGAAAGAAATGGCTGCGAAATATGGCTATGATATTTCTAAACCAGCTGCAAATGCAAAAGAAGCTGTCCAATGGCTATACTTCGGATATTTAGCAGCAATCAAATCACAAAATGGTGCTGCGATGTCAATCGGACGTATCTCAGCATTCCTTGATATCTATATCCAACGTGATTTGGATAATGGAGTAATCACAGAAAAAGAAGCACAAGAATTGATCGACCACTTAGTAATGAAATTACGTATGGTCAAATTCGCGCGTACACCTGAATATAACCAATTATTCTCAGGATTCCCTATCTGGGCTACTTTATCCATTGCAGGTATGGGATTAGATGGTCGTTCATTAGTTACAAAGAATGATTTCCGTCTGCTTCATACATTAACAAATATGGGACCTTCACCAGAACCAAACTTGACTGTTTTGTATTCTGAACACCTTCCAGAAGGATTCAGAACATATGCTAGCAGAATCGCTATCGAAAGTTCTTCGATTCAATTCGAAAATGATAATCAGCTTCGTGAACAATGGGGTTCTGATGATTGTGCGATTGCTTGCTGTGTATCAGGAACAGTTGTCGGAAAAGACATGCAATTCTTTGGCGCTCGTGCTAACTTGGCTAAAACACTATTATATGCCATCAATGGCGGAGTCGATGAAGTGACTGGCGCCCAAGTTGGACCAGAATATCGTCCAATCACATCAGAAATACTAGACTTTGAAGAAGTGAAACATAACTTCATGAATATGATGGATTGGTTAGCAGAACTATATGTCAATACGTTGAACATCATTCATTATATGCATGATAAATATTCTTATGAAGCAGCTCAGCTGGCTTTGATGGATTCTGACTTGCAACGCACATTTGCTACAGGTATTGCTGGGATCTCTCATGCGGCAGACAGCTTGTCAGCGATCAAATATGCAAAAGTAAAAGCAATCCGTAATGAAAAAGGAATAGCAGTTGATTTTGAAGTGGATGGCGACTTCCCTAAATACGGAAATGATGATGACCGTGCAGATGAATTAGTTTCATGGATCTTGGAATACTTCATGGGACAAATCAAACGTCATAAAACTTACCGCAACTCAAAACCAACAACTTCATTATTGACGATTACTTCAAATGTTGTTTACGGTAAAAATACAGGAAATACTCCTGATGGCCGTGAAGCTGGAAAACCACTTGCGCCAGGAGCAAATCCAAGTTACAATGCGGAACAAAGTGGGTTATTAGCTAGCCTGAACTCAACAGCTAAAATGAATTACGGCTGTGCATTGGATGGAATTTCAAATACCCAAACAATCAATCCTTCAGGTCTTGGAAAAGAACAAGATACAAGAATCGAAAACTTGCGTAATGTCTTAGATGGATACTTCTCAAAAGGAGCTTATCATTTGAATGTCAATGTATTCAGTAATGATTTATTGCGTGATGCAATGGAAAATCCAATGAAATATCCGAACTTGACGATCCGGGTATCTGGTTATGCAGTTAAATTCCGTGACTTGACAAGAGAACAACAATTAGATGTCTTGATGAGAACTTCACACGACAGAATGTAAAAAGTTCGTGAAAAAAGTTTTTCGACTTAGCGTCGAAAGGACGTTGAATAGCCATCGCATCAAAATCGAATAATCAGTATGCTTATTTGAAAGAAACGATTTACAGGGGCAGGACTTGTATGTTCCGTCCCTGTAAATTTTACACATAACGAAGCGGCAATTGCGAAAAATTTTGTTCAGAAAGCTTCGCTTCGACAGCTAACTTGTACTTAAAATGAAATCAAAGAAAAGATGTGAACTTAAATGGAAGAAAAAACAATCGGCTATGTTCATTCTATCGAAACTTTCGGTTCAGTAGACGGACCTGGACTGCGCTTTGTCGTGTTTATGCAAGGATGCCGCATGCGTTGCCAATTTTGTCACAATCCAGATACTTGGAATATTGGCGGAGGGAAAGAATACACAGCAGATGAACTTTTAGATAAAGCAGAACGCTTCAGACCTTACTGGGGAGATAAAGGTGGTATTACTGTTAGTGGTGGAGAACCTCTATTGCAGATCGATTTTTTGATCGAACTATTTAAAAAAGCAAAAGAGCGGAAGATGCATACTACATTGGATACATGCGGAAAACCTTTTACGTATGAAGAACCTTTCTTTTCACGTTTTCAAGAATTGATGAAGTATACAGATTTACTGTTATTTGACATCAAACACATCGATAATGAAGAGCATAAAAAACTAACGCATTGGGACAATGAAAATATTTTAGAAATGGCTCAATATTTGTCAAAAATCAACAAACCGGTTTGGATTCGCCATGTACTAGTTCCTGAGCGAAGTGATTATGATGAATATTTGATCCGACTAGACAACTTTATTCAAACCTTGTCAAATGTAGACAGAGTAGAGATTCTTCCTTATCATACGATGGGAAAATACAAGTGGGAAACACTTGGTTTGAAATATCCATTAGAAGGGATCGAACCACCTACAAAAGAACGTGTCGAAAATGCTAAACGATTGCTTCATACAGAAGAGTATACAAAATATTTAACGCGATAGGTCGCATCGGAAAGAAGATAAGTATTGCTTCTTTCCGTTTTTTTGCTATTATTAAATAGGAGAAATCACAAAGGAGCGAATGACATGTCAAAAATTTTAGTTTTTGGTCACCAAAATCCAGATACAGATGCAATCGGGGCAGCCATTGCGTTTTCACACTTGCAAAATGAATTAGGTAAAGAAACAGAAGCAGTTGCTCTAGGTACACCTAATGAAGAAACACAATACGCATTAGACCACTTTCAGCTATCTGCACCACGAGTAGTAGAGTCAGCTAAAGCAGAAAATGCAGATGTCATGCTTGTGGATCATAATGAATTCCAACAAAGTATTTCAGATATCAGCGAAGTAAATATTTTAGCTGTAGTAGACCACCATCGTATTGCAAACTTTGAAACAGCTAATCCATTGTACTATCGTGCAGAACCAGTTGGATGTACAAGTACGATTATTTTAAAACTATATAAAGAAAACCAAGTAACAATTCCTAAAGAAATCGCAGGAATCATGCTCTCAGCTATCATTTCAGATACATTGTTGTTCAAATCACCAACATGTACGCCTGAAGATGAAGCAGCTGCAAAAGAACTTGCAGCAATCGCTGAAGTCGATCTAAACACTTATGGACTTGAAATGTTGAAAGCAGGAACAAATCTAAGTGATAAATCAGCTGCGGTTCTTCTTGATTTGGATGCAAAAAGTTTCCCAATGGGCAGTTCCAACGTTCGTATCGCTCAAGTCAATACAGTGGACCTTAATGAAGTGATGGATCGACAAGCAGAGCTAGAAGCAGCAATGGAAGATGAAATGAAAGCAAATGGCTACGATCTGTTCGTATTAGTTGTCACAAACATCTTAGACAGTGATTCAGAATTACTTGTTGCTGGTAAAGGAAAAGAAAAAGTAGAAGAAGCTTTCCAAACAACTTTGACCAACAACCGTGCTTTGCTTAAAGGTGTCGTTTCACGTAAAAAACAAGTCGTACCTCAATTGACGGCTGTATTTAGCTAATCAAATGGTAGTATGAAGCATTCAAAATGAATGGATAAGCGATTGATATAAAAAGAAACATAGAACATACTAAAGGCCGAAGAAATGGAGGAGAATAACAGTCAATTATGACTCTTGTTCTTCCTCCTTTTTACGTAAAAGCCTTTTAAGTAAAATAAAACGGATAGAAAAGAGAACATATATGAACTATTATTCAAAAAATAAGGAAAACTTTTATCAAAAACTGACCGATGATCCGCTTTTTTCTTCATTGACCGATTATCTATATGAACATCGAGAACAAGAAACGATTCTAAGAGAATTGAAAAAAGAATTTTCGCAAAATAAATTTTCCCATTTTCTTGATTTATTGATCGATGCAGGATTAATCAAGAGGGAAGAACGAAGATATCATTTGAACTTTCCAATATTTGATCCTAAAGATTACTTGCAACAAGCCACTTCGGCTGCTGAAACCATAGCTGAACAATTGAAGAGACTCTCTGTTGATGAACAAAAATTAGCGATGGGAGAAGTTATTTGGGCGTATTGTTTCGAAGATGAACGGAAAGAAGCGTATTTTTATGGAGTAAGAAACAGCCGAGAGACAGAATTGCTGAGGACAACTGCAGGAAATGAGAAGTACCGTTTTATCACACTTTCCTCTATAGAACACTTCCCGCTTACTTTGGCTAATTACTTTTTTGTACAGAAGAATCAGCTTCCTGTAACGAAGGCATTCAAAGAATTAGCCGAACTTATTGGAGACGTAAATGAATCGTACTTTTTTGATCAAATAGAAGTTATCGTTGACAGGATACGTAAGAATAAATATAAAAATCGCCGGCCTAGTATTTTCCATCAGTCTCTACTTGTGACGAATACTATAAAGGAAGAAGAATCATTCACATTAGAATTACCTATTGTCGAAAAAAACAATTTTGAGATTGAATTACCAACATTGGATCCTTCATTGACAATGGAGGAAATGGCCTTTCTTAAACGACAAATCTTTTCTGAGCTGAGCAAGAAATTTATACCGCATGCATTTTCTTATATCAAAGAATATGGAACAGTTTTAGTGAGTAAAACCTAAGAGAGCAGTAAGCAAAAATTATACTGACTCTTGCAGGAGGAGCCTTTCTCTTCCTTTATGGTTAAAAGAATTATTTGAGTATTTTGCCTATCTACCACCTATTAGATTCACTACATGGTCTGGAAACAAAGGAATGCAAAAAAATGGTGAGAAATGTGGAATGACAAAGGAAGTAGTGATAAGAAAAGTTAGATTTTTAAATAATCAATATTATGATTCAGTCAAGTATGGCATTTTATGGGAAGAACTAGCTGATTAGATTAGGAAGTCCATTTGATAATCCAGAATCACTAAGAAACGAATGGCGAGTCATTAATAATTTATCCAATCTTGGGTTATTCTTTTAGATTGAAGTGTTTAAAACTAAAAAAGCATTTATGAAGTCGTAATAGTCAGGCTTCAAAATGCTTTTTATTTTGTTTGTTTTTTCTTTGCCACATAAATACACCTAGACTGACGATGAAGAGCATATCCAACAGATTTCCTGCGACTTGGATCGTCGAAGGGTTGGTCAGTGGCATTAAAGCAAGGACAAAAAAGGAAAACAAGCTGTAAATAAAACAGGTGACAGGAACTAATCGAAAGAAGAGCGGACATTTCAATTGGCTAAAAATGAGTGAAAAAATAAAATAAGTAAAAATGGATAAAATCACGACTAAACCATTCATGATAAAGAAGAAAAGCGTATTGTGATTAAACGAATAAAAAAGAATTGCTAAAAAAGAAAACGTTTTAAATGCAATCAATACGCTTGAAGCTTCGTTTAACGTACCAGGATGTCGATGAAAAAAATAGGCACCGAAATAAACAGAAAACAGTAAGCCGCAAAGAGAAGACAAAATCAAAAAAAACGGATTTTCTTCGGCTTCTGTGATATCAGAATGATCCAAAAGCAACCAGCCTAATGCACTAGAAGGCGCATGTGAGGTCTTAAGGTATGAATAACATAGAAAAAATAAGATCGTCAAAGTTGCAAAAAAAGAGCCTAAATGTAAAAAATTAGTGGTTCTACGTTGAATTTCCATAATATCTCCAAATTAAATTGATAAGTATATAAAGTATAATAACAAATTGATGAGTATATGTCGATGTTTTTTAATCAAAATAATAAATAAAAACTGTCTAACATTTAAAATTTAATTTAGATATTAGACAGTTTTTAAGTTTGTGAGTTATTTTCCTTGTCGTTTTCTCACTTTTTTAGTCCAGAAACCACCTGAAATATATTTTGGCTCATAAGAAATGATAAAAGCACGCTCTTCGATTTCTTTGATCAGGCGATACAGTTCACGTTCGCTTTTTCTAGGAGAAAGTATTTCGAGAACTAGCCGCTCACCTTCCAGCCCCATTGCAGAAGTCTGTGTCACACCATAACCGTGTTCTCTCAGTATACCCGGCAAACTTTTATCTTCTGCGCTATTTGCTGGCAAAATCGTTGTGACCATGATGTATCCTAATGCCAATTTGTCTTCAATCAAAATTCCGACACTGATACCTACTGCGTAACCTAACGCATAGACAAATAAATTCAGTGGATTATCTAAACGATCTAAAACAAGGGATAAGCCGACGATATAAATCGTGATCTCGACCATACTGACAAGTGGAGCAATCAGTCGATAGCCTTTCATTGTCAACATGAAACGTAACGTGTTCAGAGTGATATAAGCAAAATTAATGAGGAAGATCATCCCCAACATTTTTGGATCAATCATTTGTAAAACTCCTTTCATTTATATAACAACAATATCAAAAAAAATCGTAAGTGAAGAAAAATTGAAACTTTATACATACAAAAAAATGATAAAATGATTATAATAGAATTATAAAGATAGGTTAGGTGATTAAAATGAAAACGGTCAATCGTGTGTTTTGTGCCAGCCACGTGCTAAGTCTCCTTCTCAGTATATACTTAGGTGTCTATTCGATTCAACAGCCAATTGAGGTAGAGAACATTGTTTTTCAGATGTCGCTGACAGATGGTTTAATTTTAAGCGTTTTTTTCTTTTTGATACTGTTTATTGGTAATATTTTCGGTAGCGTTGCCAGTTTTTTGAATTTTTCTATTTATCCACTCCTTTCGCTAGCATTAGGAGTGGTGGGACTTTGTTCTCTGTGCTTATTTCCCGAGCCATTCAGTCCTGCATTTATATTATTTGGTACACTGAACCTGTTCCAGACAACTGTTGGAGCATGGTTGCTATGGCGATCAGGAAATTTAATGAAAATAGGTGAGTAACAATTGAATCCAATTATATTGAAACGTTCTGTCCATCATATTCCAGTGTTAGAAGTTGTTCTGAAAGAATTAAGAGAGGAACGTATTCCCGTTGTCATCTATTATCACGGATGGCAGACAAGTAAGGAGTTAGTTTTGACGCAAGGAAGAAAAATTGCGCAGCAGGGCATTCGTGTGATCCTGCCAGATGCGATGAATCATGGGGAGCGCAAACAGCCGGTTTCTTCTATTCCATCCTATACATTTTGGGATAGTATCTACGGAAATCTGTTTGAATTTGACACACTTATCAAGCATTTAGAAAAAAGAGGTCTTCTACATGATCAGCTTGCAGTTGGCGGGGTTTCGATGGGGGGAATGACAACATGCGCCTTGTTGGCTAAACATCCTCATATAGTAGCGGGCGTGTGTTTGATGGGTTCCCCTGCACCTTTGGAATATGGAAAAGAAATCGTAAGGCGCGCATCGGAATATAATTATGTCGTACCAAAAGACTATTTTGATTTGATTTCATGGGTTAAGAGCTATGATTTGTCATTGCAGCCGGAAAAGTTAGCTGGACGTCCTCTGTTCTTTTGGCATGGACAAGCTGACGAAAAAATCCCTTATATACAAACGGAACGATTTGTAGAAAAAAATCGGCATAAGTCTTACGGAAAAGAAATTGTTTTTCGTTCCTCAAAAACACAGCGACATATGGTACAAATACCACTAATGGAAGAAGCTTCCACTTTTTTAGCAAAAAATTTGATAAAAAAGTATAAATAATTGAAACGGAAAATCACTCATGACGATAGAGGATTTTCCGTTTTTTATTTTGGGCTATAATAAACTCTGTTAGGAAAATTTGGTATAATTGATAGTAAGAATGACAACATGTTAGAAAGGAAGAGAGCATGCCCACTTTAGCAGATGTTGCAAAACGTGCCAATGTTTCAAAAATGACGGTCTCTCGAGTCATCAATCATCCGGAACAGGTGACTGACGAATTGAAAGAGTTAGTTTTCTCAGCAATGGCTGAACTGGATTACCGTCCAAATATTGCTGCAAAAGCACTTGTCACGAATCGGTCGCAGATCATCAAATTATTTATACTGGAAGAAATCGACACAACTGAGCCCTATTACATGAATTTGCTGATGGGAATCGCTAAACGGATCGGTAAAGCGCATTATTCTCTCCAATTAGTTACAAATGATGCCTTCGACGTCGGTTCTTGTGATGGATACATCATCACAGGTGTCAGAAAAAAAGACTTCGATTGGATCGACCGTTTGGAAAAACCAGTTGTCTTGTTTGGGGAAAATTCTGAAGGATATGATTATGTAGACAGCGATAATGAATATGGTACAGCAAAAGCAACGCAATATGCCTTAGAAAGAGATTATCAAACGATTATTTATATCGGTATCGAAGTGGACGAGCCTTTTGAAATTTCAAGGGAAACTGGTTATTTATCTGTGATGAAGGAAGTTGATCTTCCTAGTAAAATCTTGCGGTTTCCAAATCATTCGACAGAAGTAGAAAGATATATGACAGAAAACTGGGCAGATTTTACAGATAAAACTTGTTTTGTATGTAGTTCAGATCGGCTAGCACTAGGAGCAGTAAGAGGGATTATAAATGCTGGAGGACACTTGCCCGAAGAATTTGGTGTGATTGGATTTGATGGGGTATTTTTAGACCAAATCAGTTCACCTAAATTGACAACGATCAAGCAAGATATTATACGTATGGGTGAAGTATGTGGAGAAATGTTGTTAAAAAAAATAGAAGAAAAAGGGGCGAGTCAAGGTTATCGTCGTTTTTTTCCTGAACTAGTTATCAGAGAGACAACGAATTAAGTCTTATTACTATATATATATTTATGAAATTCATCGCTATTTTCTTAAAATAATCAGCGCATTGCTACTGAAAACAATGAATCTGTGCTATTATTGAGAAAAGTTCCATTTTTGAGAAGGATGGTTTGAATGAAAGAAATCAGACGAAAACATTTCCGTTTTCCTGCGTACGATGATGAGTTAGGCGTAAAATTAACCAACGACAAGAAGCGAGTATTATTTGACGGACAAGAAGATCTTTTGACTGAACAGAATCAGTCCCCGTTTGAACAGATGAAAGAATTTCATTTCACGAACACGAACACCGAGAAAATCCGTCGCAAGCGTCGTGCAACAAATGGATTGAAGTCAGCTCCGCGTAAGGAAAATTTGGAAAAGCATAAAGGAAAATTACCGGATTATACCGGCCATTACCAATCAGAAATCACATCGACAGGACGAAAAAAACTTTTTGGTGATTCCTCTCGTTCTGTCAGACAAAGTGAAACAAGGACAGAGTCCAAGCATACTACACGAAACGCATCTGTTGACACGAAGGTGCGGGAGCGTTCTTATTTTGTTCCTAAATATGTACCCGCATCGATTATCCCAGACCCTAGAGAAAGCAAAATTTCTGAGGATCATTTAATCGAATCGATGAAAAAAACGGATGACTCTTATCTGTTGTTCGATACAGAACCGACGCCGTATCAAGAAAAAAGAAATGGTGAGCCGTCTGTACGAACATTCAATCGAACAAAAACGTTAGAGGAAACAAAGCAGTCAGAAGAAAAAAAATCGAAAAAAAGCCATGGTATCTTAGAACGCTCATTACAAGGATTGATCGATGATCAAGGAAACTCTTTGGGAGAAAATAGCTATTTTAAATAAGTGATATACAAATTTATATTCGGCTACAGTTGGAAAGGAAACGCTGCGGCGTTTCCTTATTTTATACTCTATCCGAAAGTTTATATCGTATCCTCAAATTTTTTTGAGTTTAAGCGAATTTTTTCTCCCAATAAGTAAGAAAATAATGGCAAAATAAAAAAACAAACTATTTTCGCAGATCGTTTGCAAAAATAGTTTATTTTTTTATAAAGAAGATTTTACTGAATAATATCATTTTAGTTTACATAATGATATTTCTGTAAATTAAATAAAGTAGTGAAAAATAAGAATCAGTGCTCTAACTGTTCAAGAGGATCAAGTGGTTCAAATGTTTCTGTAGTCTGTTTTGCTTCCAATTGGGGCAAAACAGATCCAATTTCCAGATACTTCACTTTATTCAATGTATAAGATAGAATAGAACAGCTAAGTAATGTATACAGAAAATGTGTGAGATCCAAATAAAGCAAGGAGACAACTAAAATACCAAAAGTAATCAAGAAAAGACTTTTGCCAATCTTAATATGAAAATATTTTTCAATGGCTTGATAAATGATATCTGTTCCGCCTGTGCTTCCGCCGAATCGAAAGACGAGACCGCAACCAATGCCAGAAAGAATACCTGTCATCAAACTATTGATCAGTAGACTATCTACAGCAAAATGTATATGAAGGCTCTCCCATAAATGTAAAAAGAAAACTAGCGCAAATGTTCCGACGATCGTCCGGAGAAAAGCGTGTTTTCCAAAAAGAAACAATGAGATAAGCAATAAAGGTAAATTAAAAAGCAGTGAAGTGACAGAAGGAGCGAATCCAAAAAGATTATGCAAAAGCAAAGCAATACCAGTAACCCCACCATCTGCCAGCTTAGATGGAATATTGATTCCTGTCACAGCTAATCCGTAGATTCCTGCGCCTAAAATGATTCCGCACAATTCTGTAAATAAATTTAATTTTTTCATTTCTAGCCTCTTTTCTTTTGAAAATTTTCAGCAACTTCTTTATTATACTGACTTATACTCTTACTTCAAGAGGAAAATGAAAAAAAATTATTTTTGGCTGTTTCTTTTTATTTATCAAATAAGGAGTGGAAAAATGCGAGCAGCAGACTTATTGACAATTCTTACAAAATCACCCAAAAAAACAGAGTATCAAGGAGTTTTTTTGGCTCAAGAACAAAAACTGGTGCCTGTGACAATGGTCCAGATAAATAAAGCAAATCAATTTATCTTTTTATTTGAACACGGCAAAGCACCACTTGCTATGAAAGACATCTTTCTTTTTTTGATGAAGAACCGTGAGAAAGCTGTTTATTATCAGTCAAAAGAAGAACTCATTCCTCTTTATGGAGTGAAAGAGATAGAAAATAAAGTGGTGATATAAGTAAAAATAAGAAAACAAGACGTTTATGATGTCAAAACAACCATTTTTTACATTTTTGGCAAAAAAGTGTCATGATACAGTATAATATTCGTTGAACAGGCCAATAAAGGTGTTCTCCCCCACGAGATTTCTACTTTATTGGCTGTTTCTTTTTATTAAAATAAAAGTTGTGTGTGTAAAAAAGATATAGCTGATTCCAAGTGACAATTTCGTATAGATTTTTATGGTATTCGTAGTGAAAAAACGAGAACCAAAAAGTTGATCCGACTTTGTTGCTTGGATTCTTTTTTTGTCAGCATATTTAGAGGTATTTTTTTCTTTTTTTTGTTCGTGCTGTAAGGTTAAGGCAAGACAAGTTAGTTGGGAAAAAGGAAAGAAATGTTTATACTTAAAGAATAACAGAAAGGAAGGTCGCATGAATAATTTTATACAAACATTAAGTGAAAGAAAAGGCGAGTTGCTGGAAGCTGCATTTCAACATCTGTCCATTTCTCTCATTTCTTTGCTGATTGCAGCACTGATTGCTATTCCTTTAGCGATTTGGGCAGCCAATCATAAAAAAATGGCAGAAGTCTTATTGCAGATCACGGGTGTGCTCCAAACGATTCCTTCACTTGCCTTATTAGGTTTACTTATCCCATTTGTAGGGATCGGAACTGTTCCAGCATTGATTGCACTTGTTATTTACGCTTTGCTTCCGATTTTCCAAAACACGTATATTGGTCTAGCTGAAATTGACCCGTCTATTGAAGAAGCAGCGGTAGCATTTGGTATGTCCAGAATGAGACGCTTGCTGAAAGTAGAGCTTCCCATCGCATTACCTGTCATTATCTCAGGTATCCGAACTGCCTTAGTTTTAATCATCGGTACGGCTACTTTGGCAGCATTGATCGGAGCAGGTGGATTAGGGACATTTATTTTGTTAGGTATTGACCGAAATACACCTGTTTTGACATTGATTGGTGCGATCAGTTCTGCCTTGCTTGCAATTATATTCAGCGGACTGATTCGCTGGTTGCAGCATAAGAAACCTCGATATTCCATCATTACTTTAGCAGCAGTGGTGTGTTTATTTGGCGGCGTTTCTTTATATCAGTCTGCCTTGTTTAAAAATGAAACCATCACGATTGCTGGAAAATTAGGAGCGGAACCTGAAATCCTGATCCAAATGTATAAAGAATTGATTGAAGACAACACAAAAACAGAAGTTGAATTAAAACCGAATTTTGGCAAGACGAGTTTTTTGTTCAATGCACTGGATCAAGGTCAAATCGATATCTATCCTGAGTTCACAGGTACTGTCCTAGAAAGCTTGGTGAAGGTACCTGAAGCAATGAAAAGTGCTGATTTGACAAAAGAAAAAACATATGACGAAGCAGAAGAATTATTGAATAAGCAATTCGATATGACATTATTAAAACCAATGGCTTACCAAAATACGTATGCCTTGGCAGTCAAGAGATCTTTTGCGAACGAACATCAACTTAAAAAGATTTCCGATTTGGCAGCTATCTCTGATCAGATCAAAGCGGGATTCACACTGGAATTTATTGATCGTTCAGATGGATATAAAGGAATCCAAGAAGCATATGGCTTGAATTTTTCAAGTGTACAAAGCATGGAGCCAAGTTTGCGTTACCAAGCAATCAATAATGGAGATGTCAATATTGTGGATGCCTATTCCACAGATAGCCAGCTCAAGGAGTACGATCTAGTGACTCTAGAAGATGATCGAGGGTTATTCCCAGCTTATCAAGGCGCACCGCTGATGAAAAAAGATTTTGCTAAAGAACATCCTGAAATCGTTAAAGCACTGAATAAATTAAGCGGAAAAATAACAGAGGATCAAATGATTGATATGAATTACCAAGTCAATGTCGAAAAGAAAAAGCCGACAGAAGTAGCACGAATCTTCCTGAAAAATGAAGGATTAGTAAAGGAGGAAGATCAGTGACTAAATTAATCGAGTTCAAACATGTGCAAAAAAAGTATGATGGAAAGTATGTCATCGATGACCTAAATCTGGCAATCAAAAAAGGAGAAATCTTTGTTTTGGTTGGTCCTTCCGGTAGTGGAAAAACAACTACTTTGAAAATGATCAATGGATTATCTAAACCATCAGCAGGAGACATCTACTTCAAAGGAAAATCGTTAAATGAATATAATCTGCAGAAAATGCGGTGGAATATGGGATATGTGCTGCAGCAAATCGCTTTGTTCCCGACCATGACAGTCAAGCAAAATATTGAAGTCATCCCTGAAATGTTAGGTTGGGAAAAGCAGAAAAGAGCAGACCGTGTAGATGAACTTCTTCAAAAAGTTGGCTTATCTCCTGATATTTATCGAGATCGTATGCCTAGAGAGTTGTCTGGAGGAGAACAGCAACGGATCGGGATCATCCGAGCTATTGCTGCAAGCCCAGATGTGATTTTGATGGACGAGCCATTTAGCGCATTAGATCCGATTTCAAGAAACTCATTACAAGAATTGGTTTTGTCCTTACACGAAGAATTGGGCACGACCATCGTTTTCGTTACGCACAATATGGAAGAAGCAATCAAGCTAGGTGATCGTATTGCATTTATGAAGGATGGAGAAATTATCCAATGTGACACACCAGAGCAGTTATTGATGAATCCTAAAAACGACTACGTTCGGCATTTCTTTGATGAACCGAAACAGACGAAAGAGTGGCGAGTAGAAGATTTAGTCGTCAATGGATATTTCTTAAATGAAATACCAGAAAATGCTCGTCAACAAGTTTGCTTTGATACGCCTATGAAAGAAGTATATTCGCTTCTTTCGGTGTATCCAAGCATTGTGATAGTAGAAAAGCAAAGAAGTATTGGGTCGCTGACAAGTAAAGAAATCTTTGCTTTTTTAAGTCGAGAGGAGGAAGGAAATGAAAACATATGATGCAATCATCATCGGTTCAGGTGTGAGCGGCTTAAGTGCTGCTTATGGATTGAAAGAAGCAGGTAAAACAGTACTAGTGGTCGAAGAAGATCTATGGGGCGGGACTTGTCCTAACCGTGGATGTGATCCTAAAAAAGTCTTGTTAAGTGCAGTAGAGGCACGTAATCGGGTAAAACAATTGAGTGGAAAAGGTTTTAACGAGATCCCAACTGCCAACTGGGAAGAACTTCAAAAATTCAAACGAACATTTACGGATCCAGTCCCAGAAAGCCGAAAAAAACAATTAGCAGAAGCTGAAATCGATCATCTTTCAGGAACCGCTCGTTTTTTGGATGATTCATCTATTGAAGTCAACGAAGAAGTCTTCCATGCGGATTACTTAGTTTTGGCAACCGGGCAAAGACCTACGATCTTACCAGTGGAGGGAAAGGAATACTTGAAAACTAGTGCAGACTTTTTATCATTGCCTGTACTGCCTAAAGAAATCATTTTTATCGGTGGTGGTTATATTGCTTTTGAGCTAGCTACGATTGCCAATGCTGCAGGGAGCAAAGTAACCATTGTCCATCATAATCAACGGCCATTAAAAGAATTTGAGGCGTCTTTGGTAGAGGAAGCCGTCCATCAAATGGAAGCATCTGGCATTCAGTTTGCTTTTGGTGTTGAAACCCAAAAGATCATTTCAGAAGGTACTCGCTATCGTTTAGTCGGAAAAGAGACGGAATTAGTAGCAGATATGATTTTTTGTGCGACTGGGAGACAGCCGAATACAGAATCTTTAGCACTTGAGCAAGCGAATATCGTCTTTGATAAACACGGAATTGCAGTCAATGATTATCTGCAAACGAGCAATCCAAAAATTTTTGCGTGTGGAGATATTGTTTCAAGGAAAACCCCAAAATTGACACCAGTCGCCACTTTTGAAGGAAATTATGTAGCTAAGCGGATAACGGATGCAACAAGCGAACCTATCAAATATCCGATTATACCTACGATCGTCTACGCCAGTCCTAAACTTGCTGAAGTAGGAGTTACAAAAAGTCACGCCTCTTCGTCAGATCAAGTGGTAGAGATGGATCTTACCAGTTGGTTCACCTATCATCGTGTCAATGAACCAGTTGCTAAGGCTGAATTGACCTTTGACCAGCAAAATTATTTGATTGGTGCTGCAGTGATTAGCGAGCAAGCAGACGAATTGATCGATGATTTGACACTCGTCATCAATCAAAAATTGACTAAAAAAGAGTTGGATAGCTATATCATGGGGTATCCGACATTGGCAAGTGATCTCTCCTATTTATTGAAATAATCAGCATGATAACTAAAGCGCTTGTTGCTTTTTCCTTCTTGTGCTACACTTTAAAAAATGAATACCTGTTTCTGGGGATGTCGTAGACGACATGAGAGTAAGTTGTGAACTTAGACCCATTGAACCTGTCAGTTAATACTGGTGAAGGGAGAAACATAGCAGACGCTTGAAGCGGGTTACTATGTCGTGCCCATTTCAAGCGTTTTTTGTTATTCATATTAGAAGAAAGGAGGTAACAAAATGAAGAAAAATCTTTATCCAGCAGTCAGTATGGCATTCATTTTAATTATTTGGCAGATTGTTGTCATAGTTTGGAAAATACCTGCCTTTATTTTACCCGGACCTGCTGCTGTATTTTCTGCATTAGCGGCAGATGCACAAGTATTACTTTCCCATTCTGTCACGACATTAAATGAAGCAGTGCTTGGTTTGGTAATAGCTAGCGTTCTTTCTTTTATTACTGCCTTGGCAATGGATTATTGGAAGTTTTTAGAAATGTCTTTTTATCCGTTACTAGTGATTTCACAAATGTTGCCAATCATGGTGTTAGGGCCATTACTTACCCTATGGTTTGGTTTCGGTATGCTTCCAAAAGTGATCCTTGTTGTCTTGATAAGCTATTTTCCGATCGTAGTTTCTTTTTCGGATACATTGAGGAAAGTATCAAAAGAGCAAATCATCTTTTTGAAAACGATGGGGGCAGATACAGGGAAGATTTATCGAATATATAAAATACCAGCGGGTTTATCCGGCTTCTTTTCCGGTTTAAAAGTGGCTGCTACTTATTGTGTCAGCGGAGCAGTCGTTGGAGAATGGCTAAGCGCTCAAGCAGGCTTAGGGTATTACATGATACGCGTAAAAAACAGCTACCAGATCGATAAAGTTTTTGCTGCGATCATTTGTGTCATTCTATTGAGTTTATTGCTGAATGGCGCTTGTTCATTATTGAAAAAAGGGTATTATCGTATGCTTTATATTTTTTAAGAGAAGGGGATCAAATGAAAAAATTATGGCTTTTATTACCGCTACTGTTGCTTTTATCCGCTTGTGGCACTGCAAAAGAAACAAGTAGCAAACAAGAAATAAAGGATTTGAAAAAAGTGACACTTGTTTTGGATTATGTACCGAATACTAATCATACTGGCATCTACCTAGCAAAAGAAAAAGGCTATTATAAAGAGGCTGGTTTAAATGTCCAAATCATCGAACCAGGAGATAATTCGACAAGTATTGGTCTAGTAGGTGCGGACAAAGCACAATTTGGTGTAAGTTATCAAGAAGATGTCACTTATGCTCACGCAGATGGACAGAATATACCAGTCAAAGCAATTGCTACAGTGATCAAACATAATACTTCTGGATTCGCCACCCTATCAGACAGTAACATCCATTCACCAAAAGATTTTGAAGGAAAAACATATGCAGGTTGGCAAAGTCCAAGTGAAGAAGCTGTCTTAAAAGCTGTGATGGAAAAAGACGGCGGGGACTTTTCAAAACTGACAATGGTAGGAAGCAATGGAGAAGGGCCAGAAAGCTTAGGAAAATCCTCAGATATCCAATGGTACTTTGAAGGTTGGGATATGATCAAAGCAAAAGAAGCGGGTATTGAACTAAACTATATCCCATTGAAAGAATTAGATGAACGGTTAGATTACTATACTCCGGTAATTATTACGAATGATCAACTGATCAAAAGTGATCCAGAATTGGTACAGTCTTTTATGGATGCCACGAAAAAAGGCTATCAGGAAGCTATTAAGGATCCAAATGACAGTGCTAAACTGTTGCAAAAATATGCAAAAGAAAATGATCGGACGTTTTTAGAAGAATCACAAGCATTCTTGTCAAAAAATTATACGGATGATCCTGAGAATTGGGGATTGATGGAAGAAAAAGTTTGGCGCAATTATACAGCTTTTATGCAGGAAAACGGATTGATCAAGCAAGATGTACCTTCGCAAGAACTATTCACTAATCAGTTTATAAAATAGGAGTGATAGATATGTCAATCCAAATCAGCCACTTGAATGTAGTCATTGAAAACCTGAAAATATTAGAAGACATCCATTTCACTATCCCTAAAGATACCTTTACATCGATTGTCGCGCCAAGCGGAGCCGGTAAGTCAACATTGCTGAAAACTTTAACAGGAGTCCAGCCTATGACTTCTGGAACGATCAAAGTAGACGATCAAAAAGTAACTGGTCTCCATACAGCATTTAGTTATATGCCGCAAGAAGATATGTTACTTCCTTGGCTGAGCGTCTATCAAAACGTTACGTTATATCAAAAAATCAATCATCTAACAATCAATGAAGAACAAGTAAGGGATTATCTGGATATCTTTGGGTTAAACGGCTATGAACATTTTTTGCCGGAACAATTATCTGGCGGGATGAAGCAGCGAACGGCCTTGTTACGAACAATCATGAATCCTTCTTCTTACTTGCTTCTTGATGAACCATTTGGAGCGTTAGATGCTATGACCAGAGGGCAGATGCAAGACTGGATGTTGAAGCTGCCTAAAAAAGCAAAGCGGACTACTTTACTTGTGACGCATGATATCGAAGAAGCAATTTATTTATCAGACAGGATTCTTGTGCTTTCCGCCCGTCCGGCACATGTGATTGCTGAGATTCAAGTGCCTGAAAAACGACGGTCACGTGAATGGCTACTGCAGCAATCAGAGTTGAAGCAAACGATTTATCAGTTATTGGCAGGTGAATTAGATGTTAAGTGATGCTCATTGTCATTTAGATGGGAGTCAGAGTTTAGCACTCCTTCAGCAGGAACACACGATTTTGACGATCATCAATTGTGATTCGCCAGAAGAATGGAAGGAAAACAGACAGCTTGCAGCAAGTAAGACTCAAGCCTTAAGTTACGGTATCCATCCTTGGAAAGCAGATAGCTATACGTTTGAACAAGTTGAGCCTTTTTTGAAAAAAGCAAGGATCATCGGTGAAATAGGGTTAGATAATATTTGGACGAATGTACCGATGACTACACAAAAAAAAGTATTTGAGCGACAGCTTGCTTTTGCAGCCATAAATGAGAAACCTGTTGTACTGCACACAAAAGGATGCGAAAAAGAGATCTTAAATTATATCCAAGCTTACCCTAATCACTATTTGATCCATTGGTATTCTTCTTTGGACTATCAACAAGACTATATTGATTTAGGCTGTTATTTCAGCATTGGTCTTGATTTGAAAAAGAATCCAGCAGTCTGGCAACTAGCTAAAGCAGTCCCAATCGACCACTTACTTATTGAAACGGATGGACTACATGCAGCAGAGTGGGCTTTAGGGGGGATTTTTTCAGAAAAAGATTATGTCTCACTGCTTGAAGAACAGTTAAAGACAATCGCTGAGATCAAAGAGCTATCAGTTGAAGAAGTTAAAAAAAATACTTATCAAAACTTGGAACGTTTCATTAGATTAGGTAAATAAAAAAGAGATGTGACACAACTAGTGTCGCACCTCTTTTTGGCTTTCTTTGTATAAAAGTAAACTGTTTGATTAATAAATGAATCTTAGTACCAACCGTTTGCTTCCCAGAATGCTTTCGCCGCTTCCCAAGAACCATAACGTGAAGTAACATATTGTTCTGCTACTCTTTCTTGGTTTGCAGCAGAGTAGTCACCATTTAAGT
>SKEV01000026.1_pt2 | contig 134406 bp, 135 predicted proteins | sample 4819531 | NCBI WGS metagenome assembly SKEV01 (sample SAMN11008800, study PRJNA524170) | human gut metagenome | biome: Human fecal sample; material: Feces; isolation source: fecal sample from pouch patient p9, p28 | host: Homo sapiens | place: Israel: Tel-Aviv | collected 2016-08-01 | reverse complement strand
GAAAGAGGTATTTCAGATAGATTAGGGGCTTATTGGTTTGTGGATCCAATGACTTATCAGTTAAATTCATTATTTTTGATGAAAAGGTTGTCATTGGAAAATATGATTTCTCAAAAGGAAGAGAAAGAAAAAGAATTAATTTCTCAAGAAGAGGAGAAGGAAAGGGAATTAATCTCTCTAAAAGAAAAGACTGATAAATTAATAAAAATCTTAAGAGAACAAATTGAAGCTGAAAAGTTTAATTATGATGCATTAGAAAAATCAAAAAACATTGAAATATATTGCCTAAAGACTAAGGTGGCTGAGCTTGAGCAAAAATATAACGAAATTTCAAATGCTTTCTTTTGGAAAGTTACTGAGCCACTTCGTAAAATGAAGGATACATTGCATATTAAAAGAGTTAAGATGGGTAATTCCAAAGCAAAGAAGTCAACCCAATCAGATTTGTTAGATAAGCATATAATAAATAATGAACGGCCTTGTCCTGAATCATCTATTTCTCAGCGGGATTCAATAGAAGTACTGATGGAAAAAATGGAGATGTTTGATGTTATTTCATTTGATATTTTTGACACAATGCTTTATCGGGGAGTGTCAAATCCAGAAGATATTTTTTCTATTGTTGGTTTAAAAATCGGAGTTTTGAATTTTAAACAGATGAGAATTAATGCTGAGTATGAAGCAAGAAAAAATACTACTAAACCGAATGGTGAAATTAATATATTTGACATTTATGAAGTTTTGTCAAAATATGTAACTATTGATATCGAAGAAACCATTAAGTTAGAATTTGAAACAGAGTTAGATTATTTATATGCAAATCCATATATATATGAACTTTTTAATCTTGTTTTGAAAAAGAAAATTGTAGTTTATGCATCGGATATGTATTGGCCGCAGAAATATATTGAAAAAATGCTGAAAAAATGTGGCTACATTGGTTTCGATAATGGTTTTGTTTCCTGTGAGTATTTTTGTGGAAAGGGAAACGGAGAATTACAAAAAATTGTGGCTAGTAATTATTTGGGAAAAAAAATTATTCACATAGGAGATAACTATCAAAGCGATGTTATTGGTTCACGGAGTATTGGTTTAGAGACATTATACTATAAAAACTGTAATGTAATAGGAAATCCCAATAGACCCCAAGCCTATGAATCGTTGGTATCATCAGTGTATAAAAGTATTGTGAATTATAAGTTACATTCAGGCACTAATATATATTCTCCTAATTATGAGCATGGTTTTCTCTATGGTGGGATATTGAATTGTGGTTATTGTGAGTGGCTAAATAAATATGCTATTGAAAATAATGTGGATAAAATATTATTTTTAGCGCGTGATTGTGACATTGTATCTAAAGTGTATAATAAATATTATAATGTTGTTAGGAATGAATACATTATCGTATCTCGTTTCTCAATTTATCAGGTGATTTTTAGTGATAATACAGAAGATTATATTCAATATTTCTTTAAAACGAGAGCTAACTTAGCATCACAGTCAATTCGTACGGCATTAATTGAGACTGATATGGAATTTTTAATTAAAGAATTGCAGTTTTCTTCATTGAATCCAGATGCGATATTAGATGGTAATAACTATGAAGATGTTCGTACATTCATTTATGATCACAAAAAATGCATTGAGGAACATTTTATATCATCCAAAAACGCTGCAATTAAATATTTTTCTCAAGCTATAGGAGATTCCCAAAAGATATGTATCTCCGATTTAGGATGGGGAGGGACTATATTAGTATATATGCGACGGTTTATTAACAAATATATTAATGATAAATGTGAAATAGTGGGAACATATTTTGCAGCGGCTACGAATCAGGAGACTAATCTATATGTAGGCTCATCAATAATGGAACCATATTTATTTTCATATGCACAAAATCGGGATTTAGGTATAAATATTAGAAGTGAACAGGGACTTGTGGGGGCAATGTTGATGGAAGCTATGTTTTCATCAGAATCGGCAACGCTAATGAAATATTTGTGTGGAGACGATGGAAATATTGACTTTCTTTATGGTCAAATTACATCGGATAAACAGCAGATTAAAGAGATACAGAATGGTATCATGGATTTTGCTGATGAGTATAATAAAATTACAAATAAAGACAAAGCTTATTTTAATATTAGTGCTGTAGAAGCTTTTGAACCATTTAATATGATAAAATATGATTTTAAATACAACTACAAAATATTTAGAGAAGTGAGAGAATTTGAATTTCCATTGCCTCGTATGGGAGATAATCATGAATTAACGACGATAGGAGAAATTATGATTAAGAAAGGACTTCTATAAAAAGGAATGATATTATCAAAGAAAGAGGATATAAAAAGACTCGGAATATTTGTATTTTTTAATAAAGAGGGAAAACTAGAGGAATACGTAGAATATTTATTAAGTAAAATTAGTTCCCATTTAGATGAACTATTTATTATCTCGAATTGCAAATTGTCGTATCATACGGCCATTATATTTAAAAAGTATACTAATAATATTTATGTTAGGGAAAATTCAGGATTAGATGCAGCTGCGTATAAAATGGCATTATTATACTACTGCGGCATAGATAAAATTAGAGAATACGATGAAGTAATTTTATTTAATGATACTGTTTATGGTCCGTTTATTGAATTTAGTGATATATTTAACTCTATGGCTGATCGGGATATTGACTTTTGGGGAATTATGGCCGGATATAAATCTGGAGATGCACTGAACCTTATGCCTGAAGGTTATATTCCGGACCATATCCAATCGTGGTTTTGGGCATTTAGAAATACAATCATACAATCAGAGGAATTTAAAGATTATTGGATAGACTATAATGATAATCTAAATTCCTTTTGGGATGTTGTTGCTAGACATGAGTTCGTATTTACAAAACATTTTGAGCAATTGGGATATAAATGGGACATTTTTTGCGATTCGGAAGAATACCGTTCGGACAGCTTAAATAAGAATTTTAATTTTTATGGATATGCAACTGAATTGATGTTGAAGAAAATGAATATGCCCTTTTTAAAAAGAAAACCGTTTTCATTGGAACGAGAAGAAATACTGTATATGAATGGGGGGGAAGATTTTAAAAATGCTCTTGAATATTTAGAAAGTTATAGTGAGTATCCAATAGATTTGATTTTTAAAGATTTATTACATAACGGAAATGTATATGATATTTATAGTTCACTAAATTTAAATTACATTTTAAATCCTTCCAATAAATATACAAAAGAGAATAGCAAGATTGGTATTTTTATTATATGTCATGCCATAAAAAGTTTTCAATTTTTGCAGCCATATATAGAGAAAATGTGTTCAGAAATAGATGTGAATATATGTATATTAAATGGTGAAAACGAATCTTATAATCGCTGGAAAGACGAAACAAAATCAATGAGAGTTACTCTTATTAAATGTGATTGTGATGGCATTTTTGCATTAAAAGACATAAAATTAGTCAATCAATATGAATATATTATTTTTTTACATGATGCAATAGAATGCTGGGGAGATTTCCCTATCACAATTTGTAAGTCTATTTTGTTTAATTATGCAGAAAATCTAATAAAAGATTTAACGCATGTTAATGCGATGATTGAAAGTTTGGAACACCATCCAAAACTCGGATTAATGTTGGCTCCTATGCCGATTCATAATAAATATTTTGAATTTTATGGAGATACATGGGGAGATTCTTTAGATGAAATCACAAAGCTTGCTAAAGCAATGAATTTAAAATGCAATATTAATCCAGACAAACCAATAATATCTGCAAGCGGCAGTTTTTGCTGTAGACGACAAATCCTTGATAAATTGTTAGCCTTTCCAATAGATAATGAGATGTATCATATGATTGGTGGTATGGATACTTTTAGTCGTCTTTTGCAGTTTATGGCGCAAGATGCAGGTTACTATTCTGGAATTGCTATGTCACTGGATTATGCCTCATTAGAATGTATGAATCAAAGATTTTACTTATCATCTATAATGCAACAATTCAAGAGCGTTATAAAACCGGAGACATATTCCTTTAATGCGTATATGAATAGCATAATGCAATTTTCAGGAAATGGATATGGAGCAAAGAAAACAGATAATAATTTGTATCGATTGCTTAAGGAAAAAGATGAAGAAATTGCTAGGTTATATCCTTTGACATCCTTGAAAGTACAGATTAAATTGCGCTTAAAGAAATTTCTGCCAAAACCGGTCTATAAAGTGGTGATAACGTTAAAGCGTATTATATTTGGTCCAAGGCAAATTTTATTTGATTACACTAAATGATAGACTGTATATTTGGTATATAAAATCTTATTATTAATAGGTAGTGTCAAGTAAGTTATGAAAAATCTAAGGCCGTAAAAAACGGCCGGACTAGAACCTTGAAAATGGCAGACTGGTAAGGTGCCGGCAGTTTACGCCACCCTTGACAGCACGCCAAACCAATGCTCTGAACGTCTTACCGATGGCGAAGAACAGGGGAACAGATTCAGTTTCACCATCGTTGTCACAGCATGATAGCATTGGTTTGGCGTGCCATCAAGGGCAGGTCCCTCCGGGATGGCTGCGTTTTTACCTCTGGCTTGGAATCTAAGAACAGATTTCGCCGAGGTTCTGATGTTCCTGTAAATGAAGGATTGTCTGCTGCCCGAGCAGGATCAGGAGCTGCCACTTCCCAGGCATATTGTCCGCACCTTCCAGCAGATCGACCTTGTTTAGGACCTGATAATGGTTGTGCCTGTGAGGACGCAGAAAATTATAATAGGCAACCCACAAAGCCACGTTATAGTTGGCACCGTTATAATTATCATAGCCGCAGCTGACACGGTAAGTGGATTTAAAGATACGGTTGAGCCGTTCAATCATCTGTTTGTACGGGCGGAACTCTTTAGAGACGGCATCATTGTTTGTGAGCCCAATTACCTGCGTGATGTTAAACTTATAAGCATCGCCCAGTTCCTTAGCGAATTGTAAAGCAGCCAGAGGATAGGCGCTGTAACCATCGGCAATGAAACGGAACGTATCCGGGAGCTTCTTCATGCCCCGGAAAGCCATACGCATGGCAAGGATGCATGGGCCAGCGGTTGTCGGAGACCTGGTAACCGAGAATGGAGCGGGAGGCGGCGTCCATAATAAACCAGATGTAGCCTTTGATGCCGCGGACCTTAATATAGGTTTCATCGGCAGTGAATACAGAAGATTTCGGGTAATCATAATGGTCAACAAAGGGTTTGATGACCACGGCGGCTGTTCTGGCATAGTTGGCAACCTGCTGGTGAGAGATGCGGATGCCATAGAGGTCATGGAGGGCCTGTGCGGTCTTGCGCAGGGAAAGCTGGAGGTTCACATGCATGGTAAGACACAGGGACATGATGTGAGCGTTATGCTTAGAGAACTTGAGGGAGGAGGCGTTCCTGGGCAGGGAATCTAAGTCCATGCGGAAGAAATCCACGGTGAATTCCCGGTAGAGATAATGAAGCTTATATCTATTCTTACCGAACTCCTCCTTAAGGTGCTCTTTATCAACCTTGGAAAGGTTATGCAGATAGAAGGGGCACTTGGGGTTGACACACTTGTGCAGGCGAAAAAACTTACGGTCTTTTTTAGGGACGAGGGAATGTCCGCAGCAGGGGCAGACAAAACGGACCGGAGTGGAGACAAGGTCCCCGGTAACGAAGGTCTGTCCGCAGACTTTACATTGGTACTGGCCGTTGCCGCCGTTGTTATCATAGAGATAGTGATGCGGGGCACCGCAGAGGGGGCAGACGACATCATCTGGTATGGAGGTTCCATTGCGTCGCTGGACCGGCTTAACTGTTTTACCATATTTCAAGAGATAGTATTCAAGAAGGGACTGCCAGTCCTGTTGAATGAAGGGCTTGATAACAGGGAGACGGTCGGTGGAAAAAATCTGCAGATCAGATTCAGGAGCCAGCAAATCGTTTTATATTGTTCTTGAATTACAGTAAGTAAATAGAGTATAATGTTATCCATAGCAATGATCCATCCTTTGGTTATGTTGGTTGTGGTGACTACATTATACCAAAAAAAGGGGAGGTCATTGCTTTTTTATTTTCAAAAGCGGTGTAATTCTTGAAAATATAAGGTTTTTTAATAACAAACGGGGTGTCAGACTTGACACTACCTATTAATATGAGAGGGAAAATTTATGAAGGGTATTATCTTAGCCGGAGGCAGCGGAACACGTCTCTATCCATTGACTAAAGTAACATCAAAACAATTGTTGCCAATCTATGACAAACCAATGATTTATTATCCATTATCAGTATTGATGAATGCGGGAATAAGAGATATTCTAATAATTTCCACGCCAGATGATACACCGAGGTTTGATGCTCTATTAGGAAATGGGCATCAGTTTGGCATTAACCTGAGTTATGCTGTTCAAGCAAGCCCGGATGGATTAGCTCAGGCATTTATTATTGGTGAAGAATTTATTGGTAGAGAGCCAGTTGCTATGATTTTAGGTGATAATATTTTTCATGGGCAAGGGCTTGCAAAGCGGCTTAAAATTGCTGCATCTAAAGAAAAGGGGGCTACTGTATTTGGCTACTATGTAGATGCCCCGGAGCGTTTTGGTATTGTGGAATTCAATAAAGATGGTAAAGCTATATCTATTGAGGAAAAACCACAGAATCCAAAGTCAAACTATTGTGTTACCGGGCTCTATTTTTATGATAATCAGGTGGTAGAATATGCTAAGCATTTAAAACCGTCAGCAAGAGGCGAACTGGAGATTACAGATTTAAATAGGATTTATTTGGATAATGACCAGCTTGATGTAATCCTATTGGGACAAGGATTTACTTGGCTAGATACGGGGACACATGAATCTTTGGTGGAGGCGACCGATTTTGTAAAGACAGTGGAAACACATCAGAATCGTAAGATTGCTTGTTTGGAGGAAATTGCCTATCTAAATGAGAGAATTTCATAATTCATAGTCCTTGATTTTACTAATGTTTCAGAGCATATAAAAAACAACTTACCCCGATCCGATATACATTTTGACAAAAACTATCCACATCGGAAGGAGATAAGCTGCAAAATATGTATCGTCAACAATCCTTAATTACTTTAGACCAGTTTTATGAAATGAAACCTCTCACAAAACTTGAAGCTGTTTTAAGCTTCATTGATTACTCACTTTTTGAGGAATTCTTCCCTTATGATTCTCATCGAAGAGGACCAAAAGGTTATTCCAAAAAGCAGTTATTCATTACTCTTATGGCTATGCCGGTAGAGCAATTATCAGATATAAAGGCATTAGTATTACGCCTTAAATCTGATCCAATCCTCAGACGCAGTCTTGGTTATGATTATATTGAGAATACGCCAAGTGAGGCCACCTTAAACCGTTTTATAACTTTGCTGTCTGGCACAGATATCCTTGAACGGACATTCCGCAAAATGGTTTGCAAAGCCAGAAAACTTGGACTTATAGATGGTACCAATGTTGCAATTGATGCCAGTAAACTGACCGCTTATGAACATGCCGTTCCTAAATCAAAGATTCCCGAGGCTGATCCATCCTTTCCGAACTGGGGCGGCAAACTTGATACCAATGGAAACTTTATCAAATGGTTTGGATGGAAAATGCATGCTTTAGTTGACACTTACAGTGGTCTTCCAATCTCTTACATCATCACACCTGCAAACGTTGCAGACATGGATGTTGCAGAAAATCTGATTCAAAAGATGATGGACGACTACGAAAACGGACTTACTCCAAAGTATTACATGATGGATGCCGGTTACGACAAACCTAGTCTCTATGCCAGTGTTTATCAAAAGTTTCATGGTCAGGCAATTATCCCCATCAACTGGCGAAATACCAAGATTCCTCCGGAAGGAATCAACATGAATGGTCAGTTAATCTGTCCCATGAATTATGCTTATGTTTATGGAGGTAATGATAATGGTACAATCAAACTTCTGTGTCCACATGCTTGTAGGAAATGCAACTGTCCGATGGGTTCCTCATGGTGTACATCATCGCCAAGTGGCTATGTAGGAAAGGTAAGAATCAAGGATAATCCAAGATTCATCACAGCACCATTCAGAGAAACAAAAGCATTTGAAAAACTCTATAATCAACGAACCAGCGTGGAGCGAACATTCGGTGATTTAAAGAATAATTACAACCTTGATAATATCCGGGTTGCAAAAATGGCCAGGGCAAAAGTCTTTATGGATTTATCTTGCATTGCCCTTATTTCGTCAAGACTTTCAGATGCAGCCAGCAAGGAAAAATCCAAAACAGCATAATTAACGTAAAAAAGTAGAAATGGAGGTATCATAATTCAGTTATCCACAATTTATAGCCATTAGAGAAGAATTGGGATAGTGCGCTCTTTTTTCTCAAAAGTTATCCACAAAGATTGAAAATGAATTATGAAATTACCTCAAATAGATGGATTTCTCGTAGTCAGGTATTAGAGGCATATGAGGTTCTTAAAAAGAATCAGTATGGAAAATATCTGAAGGATGTACTGGATGGAAAGTATGTAGACCAACTTCATGGCAGGGAGTTTTAGGAAGTCCAGCTAAGAAATGTCAAGGGGTGATTTGAAAATTATGAAAAAAAATTTGTTGGAAGCCGTTCCCTAAAAAAGGGTATACTTAATAAACCCCATACATGGGGAATTTTAAAACTTTATAAGAATCCATTAGGCGGCTTTGCTTGCCTTGTCAGGATGTTCGGACGCATAGCGTTCACAGTGCTGCTGCGTAATCAGTTCAAAGGCTTTATTGTCCCGGAGCATAGCGAAGATGATGTTGCACATCTTATGCATGACCGCACCCACAGCCACGTTTTTCTTCTTGCTTTTGCATTTGTCGGCATAGTAGTTGTGGATGACCGGGTTTACCGGCTCCTTTGTTGCCTTATCTACTTTGAGGTTATTGAGCGCTATCATGTGAAGGATGCGCCTGGCGAGGTTGGAACCTCTCTTGGACATATGCACTTTGTCCCCCTTGAATTTCCCGGACTGCTTCACCGCGGGGTCTAAGCCGAGGTAGGCATAAAGCTTCTTCGGGTAGGGGAAAAGGTCAAAGGAACCCATCTCCGCAATCAGGACAACAGCGCTCAGGAAACCTACCCCGCGCAGTGACTGGAGGAGGTGAATATTCCGGATAGGAACACATTGAGTGTCCGGTCAAATGGAAATCATTTTTTTGCATCTTAATTTGCCTTTTGAAAGTATATCTATACCAGAAAATTAGTCAAGGCTGCTTCGCTCCGCTAATGCGGCAAAGCCTTGACAAATCTTCTGGCACAGATAAAGGGTAATCAAGGCAAATAACTGATGATTTCCGCCATCCGGAATAGCGATTTCCAAATTTCCAATTTTCTGGAATCATGATTTCAAGTCACAGGAATATTCAGGAGGCGGATGCGGTTATAAACCGCCGTCCCCAGCAGCTTGCCCACAGATTCGTGGAGGGCTTCCAGAATGGTGTCAAGATGCTTCTGGTATTCTCTGTAGCTGTCTATGTAAAGCCTTATCCTGATGGCATTGCTGGGCAGGGCGCGGCTAAAGACTGCCGCATCCCTTGCGGCGCTGCACAGGGCGTTGTACTTTGCCATGGCATACTTTTCGCCAAAGCGTGCGGTGGTGCGGATGATTTTCACAAGCTCCTCCTTTGGCGCATTGAGCATATCGGAAGCGAGAGGGTAATCCTCCAGAAGCTTCAGGGATGTCTGGGTGGTAATCTTGCTGAAGACGCCCAGATATGCGGGGAAGGACACCTTGAGTTCCGCATTCAGCTTCAGCACGATGGAGGACTGCAGGTCCTTGAAATAATATTAATCCCTGACAAGGTTACGCAGGTCAACGATCGCGTCCTCCGGGATGATGGATGTCTTGAGGGAAACATCAAGCCCGACCTTCGCGGCCTTTTTGGAATCAAATTTGTCATTATGCAGTTTCCTTACGTTCACGTTTGTGGTATTCTTAGTGATGATAGGATTAATGACGGAGCAGTCAAACCCCTTATCACGTAAGAAGCACAGGAGCGGGATGTGGTATATCCCGGTGGACTCAAGGAAGCGGCGGATTTCAAGGGAATACGTCTCCTGCGCTTCTTTTATTTTTGCCACTGCCAAATTTCTGGAATCGGGGTCTGAGTGCAGGATTTTAAAAGGTTTCCCGGCAAGGGAGCCGTTTGGGAGCATGATTGACATCCAAGAGAAGTCAGCTCCGACATCAAGCCCAACTGACAGGTAGGGGATGCTCTCAGGCATCTGTAGAACTTCTTGGTATTTCATGTAAGTTTATCCTTTCCGGCAAGCATCCATTTCCAAAAAGGTGGATACGCAACCTAGCGGCTTATACAGGTATAGCCCGGGGCTTCCCAACCAGCCAAAACATAAATCACCACCGAATGGATTGACAGACCTTCTAAGAGGTTTAGTCAGCCGGAGCTGGTTCCCAAGGAGAAAACGTCAATGATCCTGCCTCGGTGATTATACCTCTATATCTGATCTGGTGCATTAAGGAAGCCACAGACATGGTAAACTTTTTATAACCTCTGATGGGGGGTGCTATCCTTCGGTCATTCATTAGATTGGACTTTGTAACTATCAACCAAGTAGTCCTTGTTGACTACACCATTATTATACTAGGAGAATAGCGTGAAGATTATTGTAACCGGAGGGGCTGGCTTTATTGGAAGTAATTTTGTACAGCACATAGTAAACCGATATTCCGATTATGAAATTATAAATCTTGATTTATTGACATATGCAGGGAATCTGGAGAATCTGAGGCCTGTAGAAGGCAAAAAAAATTATTGTTTTATAAAGGGTGATATTGCTAATCGAGAATTCGTCTTTGATTTATTTGAAAGAGAGCATCCAGATATTGTGGTGAATTTTGCAGCGGAAAGCCATGTGGACCGTTCTATAACAAATCCGAAAGCATTTGTAAGAACCAACGTGATGGGAACAACCACGCTGTTAGATGCGTGTCGTGCTTATGGTATTAAACGGTATCATCAAGTATCAACCGATGAGGTGTATGGTGATTTACCTTTGGACAGACCGGAAATGTTTTTCAGGGAAACAACACCAATTCATACTTCTAGCCCATACTCATCTTCAAAGGCAAGTGCAGATTTATTTGTACTTGCTTATCATAGGACATACGGATTGCCGGTGACTATTTCTAGGTGCTCGAACAACTATGGACCTTATCATTTTCCAGAGAAGCTGATTCCGTTGCTTATCAGTCGCGCATTAGCTGATGAGGAATTACCCATATATGGAACGGGCGAGAACGTACGTGACTGGCTTCATGTAGCTGATCACTGTGAAGCTATTGATTTGATTATACACAAAGGGCGTGTAGGCGAGATTTATAATATAGGAGGTCACAATGAGCGTAGCAACTTGGATGTAGTAAAGACAATCCTAGGGGTATTAAAGAAACCTGAAAACCCCATTAAGTTTGTAACAGATCGTCCAGGACACGATAGGCGTTATGCAATTGATCCAACAAAGATTGAAACAGAACTTGGCTGGAAACCAAAATATAATTTTGATACAGGTATTCAGCAGACAATAGAATGGTATATAAGCAATCAGGAGTGGTGGAATAACATATTGAGCGGTGAGTACAGCCAATATTTTAACAAGATGTATGGAAATCGCTTATAATAGGTGCTCTTAATGATGGTAAAAAAGCCTAAAGTTTCGGTTATAATGGGAGTATACAATGGGGAAAAAACTTTAAACCGTGCGATTGAGTCTATCTGTGCCCAGACATTTACAGATTGGGAATTAATAATCTGCGATGACTGCTCCAATGATGGAACAGAGAAATTGCTTCAGAAATGGTGCCAAACGGAACCACGAATAATATCGCTAAGGAATGAAAAAAATTGTCGCCTTGCGGCCAGCTTGAACAGATGTCTGGAAAGAGCTTCAGGCGAATATATTGCTAGAATGGATGATGATGATGTTAGCTTTCCTGAGCGGTTTGAGATTCAAAGCCTCTTTTTGGATACTCATCCGGAGTATGGATTTGTATCAAGTATGGTAGATGGATTTAACGGTGAAAGGACATTTCCGGATTATTGGCATAGAAAAGAAAGGCCGGAAAAAAAGGATTTTCTTTCAGGCTCTCAGTTTGTGCACCCTGCGACAATGTTTCGTAAAGATGCATTACAGAAGGTTGGAGGGTACCGGGTTTGCAGGGAAACACGGAGGATGGAAGATTATGATTTGTTTATGCGCCTTTACTCGGCTGGATATCAGGGGTATAACATACAAAAAACACTGTTGAAATATTATGTCAATCCGGGAAAGACATTATATCGCCATCGCATAGATGAAGTAAGGGTGCGGTATAACGGATTTAAGCAGCTTGGATTGTTTCCTCAGGGGCTGATTTATGTATTTAGACCACTAATTGTAGGTATTATTCCTTCAAATATGCTTTGGATTTTGAAAACAAGGAAATAAGGTGCGTAGAATGGTTGGTATTGTAATTCTAAATTATAATAGCTGGGACGATACAGAACAGTGTATTACCAGTATCCATAAGGCAGAACCAAAGCTTGAATATCGGATATATTTAGTGGATAATTGTTCGCCGCAACGTCCAGCAGATGATTTTATGGGATTTTTAGACGAGGAGCAGGTTGTTTTCATACAGAATTTAAAAAACAGTGGCTATTCTGCAGGAAATAATTTGGGTATAAAACAAGCATTGGATGATGGTTGCGATTCAATTCTGATTAGCAACTCTGATGTACGCTATGAAAGTGAAAGCATTACTGCGTTATTTCAGTATTTACAAAAACATTCTGATGCGGGAATTGTGGGACCGAAAATTATAAGAGAGGATGGTTCGATTCAAAAGGAATGCATGATGATGAAGACGGGCACCAGGGAGAAGTATCTGCTCCGTACCCGTTTCCATATTTTTTTCCCTAGGTATAATAAACAATACTGGGGAAGAAACCATGATTATGATCAGGAGACATTTAGAGTATATGCTGTGCTGGGATGCTGTTTTATGATTAGTAGAGAGTGTGCTTTGGAAGTTGCTCCGTTGGATGAAAAAACTTTCCTGTATGAGGAAGAGCTTATCTTAGGTATATGTATGGAGCAGGCAGGATGGAAGACTATATATTATCCTAAAAGTGTGATTCATCATCTCCATGGTAAGAGTACGCAGAAGATGAAAGCATTTTCTTACACCTGCAATGTCTGCAGTGAAATCTATTATTGCCGTAAGTACCTGCAAATGGACAGATGGAAAATCATCCCATTATATTGGTATAGGAGTATACTATATATGATAAAATGTTTGAATTCTGCTGATTTTAGAAGATATTGGCGGCAATACCGGACACGGTCAAAAAAGGAACTGAATGGAGGATGAAGAGTCAATGCGGAAAAAACAATTAGAACAAATGACTTTTAGAGATAAGATGTTTGATATTATTATACCTTGTGGTAGCAGAAGGCGCACCTTATTTAATATATGTCATCAGGTATTGACTCATCCTAAACAGATTATTCACTATTTGCACCCTTATAAGATAAAGAGAGTGTTTTATTACTTGTTTCATGATGGCCTGCGGGGAGTAAATAAAGTGCTTGAAGACCGTATGCTAATGGGAAGTGATTTGAAGCTAAGCTTAACTATTCGTAAGCGGATTCAAAGCGACTGCATAAATTCCTATCCCTCAATTATATTTCCACATACAGAAAGGCCGCAGGTCAGTATTATTATTCCTGTGCACAATCAGTTTGAGTACACATATGCGTGTCTACGGTCTATATTTGAACATACAGAAGGGGTAGCGTATGAAATTATTATTGCAGATGACTGTTCCCTTGACTTGACTAGAAATATTACAGAAATTGTAAAAGGAATCCAGGTTGTGAAAACGGAAAGACAATCCTATTTCTTGAGAAACTGTAATCATGCTGCGGGGTATGCGAAAGGGGAGTATCTTTTATTTTTGAATAATGATACGCAGGTACAGAAAAACTGGCTGTCCCCCCTTGTTGCATTGCTGGAGCGAGATGGCAAGATTGGCATGACAGGTTCCTGCCTGGTGTATCCTGATGGAAAGCTTCAGGAGGCGGGAGGGATTTTATGGGATGATGGGAGCGCATGGAATTATGGAAATGGCCATAATCCAGCATTACCTGAATATAGGTATGTGAAGGAAGTTGATTATATATCAGGTGCTGCGATTATGATTAGAAAAAGCCTATGGGATGATGTTGGTGGTTTTGATGAACGTTTTATGCCAGCATATTGCGAGGATTCAGATTTGGCGTTTACAGTACGCCAAAAGGGCTATAAGGTAGTTTACCAGCCGGCATCGATTGTTGTTCATTTTGAGGGGATTTCTAATGGTACAAGGCTTGATACAGGTATTAAAGCATATCAGGTAGAAAATCAACAAAAATTTTTTGAAAAGTGGAAAGAAGTGCTGAAATCCAATCATTTGCCTAATGGACAGACACCGTTTGTAGCCAGGGACAGGGGGCAGCTAAGAAAAAGAATACTTATAATTGATCATAGAGTACCAATGTATGATAGGGATGCAGGTGCAAGAACTGTAATAATGTATACGAAGTTGTTCTTAGAAGTTGGTATGCATGTTACTTTTTTGCCCAACGATTTTTTCCCATTTCAGCCATACACATCAGAGTTAGAACAGATGGGAGTTGAAGTTCTATATGGAAATTATTTTGTGGAACATTGTAAAGACTGGCTTATAGATAACTCCAAATATTTTGATTATATATATACAAATCGGCCGCAAGTCTCTATGGAGTATATAGATTTACTTAAAAAATATACAAAAGCAAAGATTATTTATTATGGACATGATTTGCATTATTTGAGAGAACAAAGGCAGTATGAACTGGAACATAATGAGGAATTATTAAAATCAAGCAATAGGTGGAAAAAGATTGAGTTTGAACTGATACGTAAGTCGGATGTTATATATGCAGTAGGTGAATATGAAGCAACAGTTATAAAGAAGGAATTTCCTGAGAAAACCATACGTAGTGTCCCTGCATATATTTACGATGAAATTCCGGAGGAAAGAGTACCTATATTACAGGGGAGAAAAAATTTGTTATTTGTCGGTGGCTTTGGACATCCACCGAATATAGATGCAGTTTTATGGTTTGGAAAGCATATATTTCCTGAAATTTTAAAGGTTTATACTGATATAATATGGTTTATTGTTGGTGCTAAGGCTACAGACGAAATAAAAAAAATGGAGAACGGACACATTAAGCTATTGGGGTATGTTTCGGATGAAGAGTTATGGAATTTATATAGAACATGTAGACTTGTGGTAATCCCATTACGATATGGTGCTGGTGTGAAGGGAAAAGTAGTGGAGTGTATGTATTACCAGGCTCCTTTTATAACAACGCCGATAGGTGCAGAAGGGCTTGGTATAACTGGGGATGAGTTTGCAATTGTAGATGCAGATAGTATGATGGCAGGAGCAATTGTTGATTTATATGGAAATGATGAAAAGCTTATGGAAATTATGCAAGCCTGCAGACCGTATATTAATTCGCATTTTACAAGAAAGCAGGCCCTGGAAGTAGTGCTAAATGATATTCAGGTTAGAGGGGAAAGGTAAGTGTAGGCAGGAAAAAGATTCTTTTTAGGCGTTAGGATTTTCTTTATAATATGAGAAGTTTGCCAAGTATATGGCAGAGGATGCTCTTATATATTATTAATCTTAGGCTGACCTGCATGGAAATTAATAATCATGGAGGATTATAAGTAAGCGCCAAGTATTAGGGGAGCTGGCGCTTTGCTACCAAATGCTCCATATATAGTAGATAGCCAGATGCAAGCATGTTACTTTGGAATACAATATATCCCATTCTCAGATGCGAGCACTTCAGGATCCATCCAGGAACCTTTTACAACTGGGTCAGCAGACTCAGAAAGAAAGCCTGCTGTGAGATTCCTGAATCCATTTCCAAAGTAGAACCAGCGCCATCGCCTACTCAGGATGTGGTCCGTTTAAACTTCAATCCAAAGGAAGAAAGGACGGAACCGATGTTTCCAGTCCGGCCAGTGTTAGAGGCTCCATCCAGAATCTCAGAACTATCTGCAAGGATAGAAATATCGCTTGGCAGTGCGACAATCCGTATTGCTAATGGTGCGGATCCTGCCATACTGGAACATATCCTCAGCCTTATGGGAGGCACGGTATGCTAGGTGATATCTCCGTGGCGGACAACATTTATATCGTGTGCGGCACAACCGATATGCGTAAATCCATTGATGGTCTCTGCAGCATAATCCGGGACAAGCTTTCCATGAATCCAGACCAGTCATCCCTGTTCCTGTTCTGTGGGAAACGATGTGACAGGATCAAGGTCCTGCTCCATGAAACAGATGGATATGTTCTCCTTTATAAAAGGCTGATCGTTACACAGGGCCGGTACCGCTGGCCGCGGAAAAGTTCCGAAGCTCAGGCAATTACCTGGCGTCAGCTGGATTGGCTGCTTAGTGGACTGGATATTGAGCCCAAAGCAATCCAGACCAGTTAAAAAATCCATCGTCAAATTGCCGGAATTTTCCGGCGGCATTTCGGCTGGACGTGTGGATAACCGCTTTGCTTTTTCAACAGAGAGGGATAACTTCGGCGTGATAACTGTTTCATCGAATCTCATGGTATTTGGAGGTGTCTGTGGTAGTAAATATCGTGGTTTATCCTGCTTTTACCTAATATCCGGATCGTTTATCCACCGTCATTATGACGAAAGCGCAGCCAGGACTGATTCGCTTTTTTCTCCTTTTTCTGGTAAAATACCAGTAATAAAACAAAGGAGCGGACACTCATGGCATCTGGTGCAAAGGATATCCAGTTCAGGGAGCTGAAGGATACGATCTCACAATTAAATATAACGATCCGTACCCAGAATGACCGGATTACATCTTTGCAGAAGCTGCTCGAAGACCGCAATGAAAAGGACCGGATTATTTCAAACCTGCAGGCGCAGCTTGAATACTTCAAGTAGAAGTTATTTGGCAGTTCCAGTGAACGGCGCAGTGATCTGCCGGGCCAGCTAAGCCTTTTCTCCGAATCCGGTTCAGGGGAGGAACCATTGCCGGAGCTCATTGAGCCGGAGTTCATTGAAGTAAAGACCAGCCAACGGGAACGTAAGCCCAAAGCGAACTATGATGAGATGTTTGCAAATCTTTCAATCCACTATGATGAAGTAAATACGTTGTCCGAAGAAGAAAAGCAGTGCCCTGAGTGTGGGGCCGGCATGGTCCCGATCGGTCATGAAGAGATACGGACAGAACTCCGTTATACCAGAGCAAAGCTGGAGCGTATTGTGTACATTGCCACCACCTATGGGTGTCCGGCATGTAAAGACACGGAGGAGCCACAGTTCATAAAAGACGAAGGGAGCCCGGCACTTATCCCCGGCGGATACGCTTCTGCCTCCCTCGTATCACATATCATGTATGAAAAATATGCAGACGCGCTACCTCTGTACCGGCCGGAGAAGGGATTTGAACTTCTTGGAGTTAGTATCAGCAGAACGACCATGGCGAATTGGATCATCACCTGCGCCCAGAACTATCCGAAGCCCGTATATGATTACTTTCATCGGGAACTGTTAAAAAGACACTTCCTGATGGCTGACGAAACACCGATCCAGGTCCTGAAAGAACCTGACCGGCGGCCACAGAGCAAGTCTTATGTCTGGCTGATGCGTTCCGGAGAGGACCGGCTCCCTCCCATCATCTTATATCATTATACAGAAACCAGAGCCGGGAGAAATGCAGCGGACTTTCTGGATGGGAGCGATGGAGGTTCCTATGTTATGGTGGATGCTTACAGTGGTTATAACCGGATGAAGAAGATACGCCGCTGCTGCTGTTACGCCCACATACGGAGATACCTGATGGAAGCCATCCCGAAGGGCCATGAGAAAGACTACAGCCATCCGGCAGTACAGGGAGTCCTTTACTGCAGCAAGCTGTTTGAATACGAACGAAGCTATAAGGAAAAAGGGCTGTCCTATGCACAAGTATACAAACGCCGCCAGAAGGATGCAAAGCCGGTTGTGGAAGGCTTCATGCGCTGGCTCGATGGCCAGCATCCAGAAAAGGGGAGCCGCATGGATCGGGCAGTAACATATATCCGAAATCGAAATGACACTTTGATGACTTACCTCGAAGACGGACGCTGTAGCCTGAGTAACAACCCATCGGAGAATTCCCTCCGCCCGGTGACATTGGGCCGAAAGAACTGGCTGTTCAGTGACAGCCTGGATGGTGCAAACGCGAGTATGGCAGTTTATACCATGGTAGAGATGGCAAAAGCCTACGGTATTCAACCATACGACTACCTAAAATACCTACTCGACAGCCGCCCTGGAACGGACACCACCGATACAGAACTCAAAGATCTTGCGCTGTGGAGTGAGAAGGCGAGGATAGAATGTAACAAAAAATCAGAGTAAAACGCTCGCTACCCTGGCATCTTTATGTGATGTCAGGGTGGTCGTGTTGGGATACCTTAACACTTGGCGTTTACTATTTTACCATATCTGACGCTGATTTTGTTACTTTGTCGACAGGTCCTTTTCTTCACACACTCCTTAAATGTTGCACTTAAACCGTAGTTAATTAATCCCCCTATAAACACAGGCAATAAGCCCGCCATCAGGCGGGCTCATTAAAAATTCATGTTTTAGGATATCTTTGAATCATATATTCGTAAATGCTCCATAATCCGTGGGCTGACTTGCGACTGATTTTATGTGATGATAATCTCATCAAATCTACTTAGAAAACTCCATAAACTTTGACTGGAGTTTTCTAAGTTTCAAAGGAGATTTCAAGTATGAATGAAGTAATGCAGGTTCGTGCGGCCAGTTGGACCGCAATGATCAAACAACGCAGCGATAGCGGTCTGACCATCAAAGAATGGTGTGCCGCCAACGGAATCCAGGAGTCAGTCTATTATTACCGGCTAAACCGGTTGAGAAAAATGGCATTGAATGCTTGTGAAACACCGGATCCTACAAAGGATCATGATCCTTCTGGCACATTTGCGCAGATATCAGTTGCTTCTACTGTACAGACTTCAAATGCAGCAATCCGCATTCGCCGTGGTGATACTGTTATGGAAGTGAGCAGAGATGCACCGGACCGCATCCTCTCTTTTTTGAAAGAGGTGATGTTCCGTGCTCTCTGAGAACACCGGTTTTCAGGCCATCTATATCTACTGTGGAAAATGTGATCTTCGCAAAGGGATTGATGGTTTAGCAACGTTAGTAAAGGAACAGTTCCATCTGGATCCTTTTCAAAAGGATGTCCTGTTTCTTTTCTGTGGATGCCGCACCGACCGGTTCAAAGGCCTGGTCTGGGAAGGCGATGGGTTCTGCCTGCTTTATAAGCGGATCGAAGCCGGATGCCTCCGATGGCCGAGAAGTCAGGAAGAAGCTGCAGAGCTCTCGCCTGAAGAACTTCACCTTCTGTTGGCCGGAATGACGATACTGGAACGTTCCTCTATTCAGGAATGTAACTGCACAGAAATCGGCTGACCGGCTATGCAGAACCGACTTTTTCTGCTATACTATCCCTCAGAAAACGGAAGGGAGGGATACTGCGATGGCATTTTTGCTTAAAGAAAAAGAACTTGCGAACCTTGACAAACAAACACTGATCAAAATGCTCGTGGCAGCCACCGAGTCCAACCAGAAACTCTTTGAGGTTACCGAACAGCTCCAGAAAAGCGTAAACCTTCTGACAGAAGAAGTTGTAAACCTTCGCCAGCACCGGTTTGGCCGTTCCTCAGAAAAAGGACTGACCATCGGGGAAGACGTATGCAGCCAGCTCTGCTTCGCTTTCAATGAGGCAGAGATGACCATAGATCTGGATCCGGCATTCCCTGAACCGGAATTGGAGGATATCTTCCCGAAACCATACAAACGTGGAAAAAAGAAAACAGGAAAACGTCAGGAAGAGAGCAAAGATGTTCCGGTGACAGTGGTTATCCATACCCTGTCGGAAGAAGAACTGCTTACCGCATTTCCGGATGGCCGGTACAAAAAGCTTCCGGACGAAGTATATAAACGTCTGGAATTCCATCCGGCAAGCTTCGAAGTGATTGAACATCACGTGGAGGTATATGTAAGTGCGGATGGCGGAAACTTTGCGCGCGCAGAGCGTCCAGCTGATCTGTTCCGGAACAGTCTGGCTACTGCGTCCCTAGTTGCTGGTATTTATAACCTGAAGTATGTAAATGCGCAGCCGATCGAACGCCTTTCCAAAGAGTTTGAACGCAGCGATGTATTTCTCCCGACACAGACTCTGTGCCGCTGGGCGATTATGGGAGCGGAACGGAACCTGAGCCGTGTATACGCCCGAATGAAACAAAAACTTCCGGAGTATCATGTGATGCATGCGGATGAAACCGTGGTAGAGGTACGCAAGGATGGACGTCCTGCAGGAGCTGAGAGCCGGATGTGGGTGTACCGTTCCGGTGAACTGGAGTCAAAACCGGTCATCCTTTACGAATTTCAGAAGACCCGGAAAAAGGAGCATGCCCGTGAATTCCTGAAAGACTTCAGCGGGATCTGTGTAACGGATGGTTATCAGGTATACCATTCCATTGCGGATGAACGAGAGGACCTGACAATCTCCGGATGCTGGTCGCACGCGCGCCGTGGGTTTGCCGATGTAGTAAAAGCCGCCGGAAAGAAGGATCTGAACATCCGGGAGTCAGTTGCCTATAAAAGCCTTCAGCTTATACAGACCATGAGCCGATGTGAAGAGAAGTTTGCCAAACTGGAACCAGCCGAACGTCTGGAAGCACGTATCCACCATATACTGCCACTGGCAGATGCCTTTTTTGCGTATCTTAAATCAAAAGAAGGCAGTGTTGCCCCAAAATCCGCCACTGGAAAAGCGATCAGCTATTGTCTGAACCAGGAAGCATTCCTGCGTGTCTTTCTGACGGATGGTTATGTACCGATGACAAATAATGCCGCAGAACGGAGTATCCGACCATTTACAGTCGTAAGAAACAACTGGTTCCAGATCGATACAGTCAGCGGAGCAAAAGCAAGTGCGATCGCCTACAGCATTGCCGAGACGGCGAAGGCAAATCAGTTGAAACCCTATGAATATTTCCGTTACCTTTTGGAAGAGCTTCCAAAACATGGAGAATTAGAAGAGCTGTCCTATGTCGAAGAGCTGCTCCCGTGGTCCGAGACATTGCCGAAATGCTGCTACCAGAAAAAGGAGACTGAAAGCTGATCAAGTTTATTTATATCTGCCGTCCATAAAGGGCGGCATTATTTTTAGTCAGGTACTGGCTATGGAGCATTTACATATATTCAGCACAGCCCCAGGCTAATAGATATAAACAACTCTGTTCATTCCGTGGAAGCAAGTACCGCAGGAGTTGCCGGGGCCGTTTTCCTGTTTTTGAAAGCGCGTTCCAGGGTATATACAAAGGCTCCCATTAAGGCGCTTGATATATCCAGAACTGCAGCGGCAGCTGCGGAAAATAAAGCCATGGTATTGTATTTGGTGTGGAGCAGGTTTAATGCCTTTTCCAGAGGATTAAGGTTGGCAAGATATCTCCGCTCAAGAGCAGAAATGTCATCAATCTCTTCCGTGCGGTCCGGTTCCGGCAGGTTTATGCCCGGATTGAGGGTGACAGTACCGTTCTCTGCATCTGAACTGTAGATGATTAAGTCCTGAGGCAGCGGGAGGGATTTTACAAGTTCACGCAATTCATTAGTCTGACCATACCAGAGTTGTTTCCAGCTTTCAATTTGCTTCTCCGTGTTTTCATCTGCTTTTGAGGTGAACATAAAAGCATTTTTATCCTGTCTCTTATTATCCAGCATATGGATGATTGCGTCAGTTTTATCCTGACACTCAAGTATTTCTTTTCTCACAGAAAGGGAGTTTTTAAAACTGAAGTAATTTGTCATTTCATAACTGCTGCTGGTAAAGCCTTCTTTTAATAACAGGGCAAACATATCGCTGGTGATTGTGTCAAGGATGTCTCCGTCGGGGGCGTCCTTATTAATTTCCACCATAAGATCATGGCGGTAGGATTCCATTGTGTTTTCTGTGTTATTCATTTTATGGGCGGTGACTTTGTTGATGCAGGTTTGCAGCGCAGATATGACTGAATCTAACTGTGTTGCCTCCGCTTTCATAGAGTTGATTTCTGTGTCACGTTTATTATTATCATTCTGCAAATCAATAAAAGCCTGGTCATTAAAGTTCCTATACTGGCTAAGACGAAGGTTTATATTGTTCCAGACTGCTTCCTTACTTCTTATATTCGATAACATATTGTTTTTTAAAGTCTTCGCGTTATTCTTTTCGCCTTCCAGTGCAGTCAGGGCATCGTTGGCCTGCTGCTCTGTATACGAGGAAGGCAGAGAACTCTTAATGCTGTCCAGATTTTTCAGCAGAGAGCGGTGGAAAGCTGCGCAATTTGATGAAAAAGTGAAACTGCTGATATCTGTTTTGCAATCATCGAGTATTTTGGTGATTTCTGTATTACTTTCTGATGAATGGCTGACAAATGGAACGCTGCAGTATGCATCCATGGCCTCTTTTGTGTAGATCAGGTAATTATCCAGGTAGTTCTGGTACTGATAGCATTTTTTGATGGTGAACTCATCCATGATACGTTCAGCGTCACTGTAGTAGAGACTTGTGTTATATATTTCATTTGAAATAAATACAAAGCTGAACAGCGAGGACGATACCAGCATTGTTGCCCATAGAATCAGGACGATTCTGGGGTTTAATGTGAAAAAATATATTAGCTTCAGGTTTAATATAAATAGTGCAGTCTGTATGGCTGCGGATACTAGAAGTGCCTGCCACATTTGAGTAAATACATATTCATGGAGTCCCTGGGCGGTTGCATAAAAGGAAACCATGGCAAGAGCAAGGGAACAGGTCACCAAAAGCTTTCGTATACTTGTTAATACCTTCATTCTTCCTCGTCTCCTTCCTGTTCATCAATTAATTCCATAGCGCTTGATAAAAAACCGGCAGTTGCAAATGCAATAAGATCAATAGATGAGTTTAAAATATTGTTTCCTATACTCGCTGCCTTCTTTGCCAGCTGTATAGCGCGGTCAAGAATCCAGGATGTTACATTGTGGTTCTTTGCCAGATTAATGAGAGCATGTACGCTTAAAAGACAAACCGGATAAAGAATCAATATTAACAGTGGCAGCGAAAAAATATCGCCCTGTGCAAAGAGATTTAGTACAGTATCTTGGCTTAATACACCGGTCTTAGCTAAAAATGCTGATAGGGCGGCAATGGTTAGTACATAGGCGGAAGGGTTTTCATTTCCCTGTATTGTAGTGACCATTATTTTTATCAGTTTATAGTAGCAGAACAAAAGGGTGAATACGACAACCATGGACAGTATACCAATGAGAAACACTATGATAATTGAATTAACATCATGAAAGAGTGTTTCCGCGTTGGCGATTCTGTAATTGGTTGTTTGAGATAATCGGGTTACCATACTGTATGTAAATAAAAAGGGTATGACGGTTAACGCTATGTATAAGAGCGACTGTCCCAATGAAATCCCCTTGTGATATTGTGTGGGGGGACAGACAACTTTGGCGTTGGTTGAAGATGCCTGGGAATCAGCTTCAGCGGCTGATTTTGTGTGGTGAACAAATCGGTGCCTGGCATATCTCATCTTTGAAGCACCGTTGTTTGGAGTGTTTGTATCAGTATCAGGGGGCTCCTGGGTATGTGAAAGGAACCATAAAGATAACTTCTTAATATAAGGAAAGCTAATCCGCAAAAGGTAAAAAACTATAATGATACAAGCTCCATATTCTATGGGGATTTGAAAATAGGCTTCAAAAATTTCTCTTCGGTATAAGCCATTTATGATGGCTATAAGTGAAAGAATAAATATCATGTAACGTTCGTGGAGATGTTTTCCCTTTACTGAAAGATAGAGTGTAAACAAAAACCAACCTGAAAGAAAGAACGTAAAAAAGCTCTTAAAATCAGATGTAAAGGGATGGAATTCAGTCAATAAAAATGCAATGACCAGGATGCTGGCCAGAGGCAAGACAGATAAAACCCGTTTACTGATGATGGTGTTAGATTTGCTTGTATCCATAAGATCCTCCTTTCGTCTGGCTGGTTTTCCGGTGTCAATTATTGGTTATAAAGTTTCTCCATAATAAGTATCATATTTCAACTGTCTTAAAATATAATATGCGGCGGTGCTATACTTATTATAGGTCTGCGGTTAAATAGTATCATATTGTGAAAGATGTTTCTATTTGCGTATTATATAAAGATATTATAAAGATTTTATGTAGTTTAATTTTTAATAAAATAATCAGTTTTTAAATAAATCAAAGCAAATATAAATCAATTATTTAGTATGCTTTATATGAAATTTTGGAGGAGGGGAAAGATGGATAAGGAATATGGCGGTGAATTCTCTGTAGAAATGATAGAAGCCAGAAGGGTGTTGAAGACGAATATAAAGAAAATCCGGGAAGTGGAAGGATTAAGTCAGGAAGCGTTCGGAAAAAAATATGGGAAATCCATGTCTTCTATTTCCAATTATGAAACCGGGATGAGCCTGCCATCTTTCGAATTCCTTCTCACACTGAGAGAACAATATGATTTTTCTATGGAGGAATTCATAACATCCACTGATATTGAGATAACAAAGGGGGGAAATCAGGGAGCAAAAGCAGAAGGTACAGGTAAGAATCTGAATAAATATGTGGGGGCCTATTTTATCTATTTATTTGATACCAGCAGCCATGGTGATGAGCACGAAAAAAGTGATATTGAGGCAGTGCATTTTGGAGTGTTGAGCATTTACAAAAAAAGAGGAAGAAAAGATACGTTGGGTGTGATGGGCTGCTTTAATATGGCGGATAGTAAGACAAAAGTTTTTCACGATGAATGCAGCAGGATATTTGAAATAAATGATGCGGAATGTGAACAGAGACTCAAGGAAGCATATAGGAACAGAAGAAATACCAGTGTATATTATGGAGATCTTGCATTTTCAAGGGATAATCTGTTTATTAATCTGAATAGCGGAGAGAAAGATAAAGCGTTTATAATATTGAGGATTCCTAACTCGGAGAGTCCGAAGTATATAGGTGGTATCGGCACTATTAATTCTGTTTCTAAAGGCAGATATTCTTCACCATGTATCCAAAATATAGGATTATCCCGTTTTTATTTAAAAGTTAATCCGGCGGCAATTGGCGAAAAGCTTATATTCGAGGAGATTAATCCGGAGTTGATTCGTGAATCCAGAGAGTTGACAGAATTTTTCAAGCTTTTATACTGTAATGACAGGCCTATCACCGCTTTTGAAGAAGAGACAAAGCGCAGACTGATTCAAAGCCTTATGGAGAATTACATCAAGAGATATATTGAGGCAAATCTGTTTAGGACTAATAAGGTTGAGGTTGAACGAAATGATGATTGGTATAAATTCATAAAGGATAATCGCTGATAAACAGGTTTGGGGGAGAAAATCAATGTCGAGGGCAGAGTTATTATTTGAGCGAATGAAGCAGCGGATGAAATATGTATATCCTGTTTATAATGGATATCTGTGTGAGGCAGCGGATAGATGGAATGTACGCAGGACGGCTGAAGGTCTGATGTTTCAGCGTACAAAGGGACATTACTGCAGAATGGCATTGAAAATGTCAGAAATTCGTCTGCCTGCGTATATGCTATTGGCAGCATTGCTGCATGATCAGCAGCAGGATGTGTTAATTCAGGATATCCCGAAGACTATACCGGAAGAACATAAAATAAAACTTATGCAGGTGTTACAGTATTATCATGATTTAGAGGATACTATAGCCACTTCAGTAGTAATGGAAAAGCTTTTGAACGATATGGAGGATGTACATTATCTGGCACTAATTCTTTTGTTTGCCAAAAATTTGGATTTACTTCGAGTGCGAAGCCGCAAGGTGCTGTCTGGCGAGTTGGAGATAACCAGAAAGTATCTTGTATTATGGGCCAGAAGATTGCATATACGGTATTTTGAGAAGGAGTTCAGGGAAGTTGAATTTCGTGTTACCTGTAAAGAGTATTTTCAGAAAACAGATATTCTTTTACAAAAATTGTATTCTGTTAATTCAGAAACCACCAAGAGCCTAATGGAAGATATTGACGGCAATATTTTTGAGTTAAAGTTTATCAATAAGCTTAGAAAGTCGGAATTTTATAACCAGTTATGCAATAAAGGTTATACTGTTTCTGCAGAAGACTATAATAATCCTGTCATATATGAAATCCCATTATATAATGTTTATCTTTTAAATAGTGAATCCGAGCCTCTATATATGAGAAGGAAATCGGAAGAATGGATGAAGTATTATTTGGACTGCCTTGTAAAAAAGGGGTATTTGCTGCTTGGATATGAAGATGAGACAGAACAATATCTTTCTCATTTCATACTACAGGGAAAGTGGAGAGTACGGTATCGTATATTCATCTGTACAACTGAAATATGTAAACGTTATTTTTATAGCTCTAAAATACAGGAGTTCTCAGAAGAAAAGTGGCATGGTAAGCGAAAATCAGGAATTATAGTTTATGACAAAGAAAAAAGGCCCCATGAGTTCGATGAAAAATTGACAGCCCTGGACTTTGCTTTTTATATCCATAAAGATATTGGCCTATGTGCAAAACAAGCCATTATTAATAACGAAATGAGACCTTTAGACACCATTCTTAAACATGGGGACACAGTGACAATCATAAGCCAATCAGATGTAGATAATCAGAAATATAGTGCTGAACCGGGCTGGATGAGGTTCATTAAGACACAAAAGGCAAAAGAATATATAATTCGTTATTTGGAAATCAGGTTTTCGGAACTTGAAGGCTGATTTACAATATGCATTTGTTAGGAAATATCTATATAATCAAAGCTGCCATATCAATCTGGACTTTTTAAATTGATATGACAGCTTTTTATATAGTTACTATTTCACTACCCGCGCCCCGGACTCCGGCGCAGCCGTATCCTTCTCAGTATTCCAGATTCCGTCGCCTCCCAGCCAGTAATACAAATCCTGGTCAGACGATTTTACATAACAATCAGATTCCATATACCCATTATTCCCAAAATAATACCAGTTGTCGCTGATGCAGCGCCAGCTGTTTACAGGATAGACATTGTTTGGGTATACATAGCGCCAACCCGATGAGGTTTTATCCCATGTTCCGTTGGTGATAAACCAGGTGTCTTCGGTGCGGATGGTCAGGGGCTCGGAATTATCTGTCCATGGTCCGGCCTGGGAGCTGTAGGTGCCCAATGCCCGTACTGTGAAGGTGTAATTTCCCTCCACATTGATGTAGGAGCTGAAATCATAGGTGGATTCGGTGGTCTTTTGGGTGGTCACCAGTATTTTATCCCGGTACAGGCGCACTTCATAGTTTTTGGCTCCGTTTACCTTATCCCACACAGCGGTGGTCAGGTTCCAGCTGACAGACGTGGTAGCGGGAAGATTGCCGTCTATGGCAGGCAGATACACCTGAAGAATTAAAGCACTTCCATCGCTGTCCTTTTCAGCGGTTTTAAACTGGGCTCCGCAGCCGGTCAGTGAAAAGATGCTGCGTTTTGTGCTGGAAAAATAGTATCCGTCCTTTGCAGAAAGCTCCACTTCCACGATAGGCCTCTCGCCATAGTCCCACTGGTCATCCTTTTTGTCGTACACTGCTCCTTCTACCTTGAATTCACCGTTGCTGGATACTGCATATACATTGCCTACCAGTTCGCCGCCCTTTGGGGCCGTGTCCCAGGAAAATGTCAAGGGTATGGATGTGATTGCTTTTTCCTGTCCATAGGCGGAGAACAGAGTGCCCATGGAGAGGAAAGCTGCCAAGGCTGCAATGATGAGTGATTTTTTTGCCATTGAATATCCCTCCTTGTGGTTCCGGAAAATTGACTGCCGGTATACATGTTACTATTACTATAGTACTGTATTTTGGGGTGAAATTACAAGTTTTATTTGATAATAATATTGGGGCTGTTTGTATTGGACTTTTAGTATTGAGCCCATTTGTATTCCACCTGATAAGTTAATCAATTGTAGATACATTCAGGTTTATGCATATCCTGGAAAGGCATGCGGCATACTAATCATGGAGGTGATATCTTATGAGTCCAAAGGAATTAAATTATATTGAGGATGCATTAGGCCATGAGCAGTTTTTAATGAATCAGTGCCAGGAAGCCATCCAGAATCTGCAGGATCCTGCTCTTAAAAATCAGGCACAGCAGATGGAACAGAAGCACAAGCAGATTTTTGACAGTTTTTATAATCTCGTATAAGGAGGAAGCAGAGAATGGATGACAAGTGTATTATGGAGAACCTTCTCCTGACCGAGAAGGGTGTATGTGACCTGTATGTCCACGGAACCATCGAGTCTTCCACAGCTAATGTGCATCAGACCTTTAACCAGGCACTGAATGACAGCCTGTGTATGCAGGATGACATCTATAAGCAGATGTCCGCTAAGGGATGGTATCAGATGGAGCAGGCGGAACAGCAGAAAATCATGAAGGTAAAGAATCAGTTTGCAGGAATGTAATCCGGTCTGACTGGGGTTTCAGAGACTGATTGGGTGAAAGGACGTTAAGCCATGGAATGGTCTGTGGCTTGACGTCCTTTTTCGTGCGCCGGCGCCGCTTGACAGTGCTGGCGCACGTTGCCGTCGAACTAAGCTGGCCCACGTTGCCGGAGAGCTAAGCTGCCCCACGGTGCTGTCAAACCAAGATGCCCAACACTCCTGCCGAACCAAGCCATCCAATCATGCCGCCCTCCCGTCCAACCGCGCCGTTAATAACCGGTTCAGCCTGGAGTAGGTGTATCATGGCAGCATGAGTATAATCCGAAGGAGGTCCTTAGAGTGAAATGAGATTATTAGAATTGGACAGTTACAACATGGAAAATGACAGAACATTTTTAAAAAGTATTGAGGAGCATGTCAAAGACCCGTATATCAGGGAACGGTTGATTAACAGGCTGGAGTGGTACATGGTCATGGCGAACCGGTGCCAGTGTTTCTATTATATGTCTGCCTGTATGGGAATTGTTATGCCGACTCTCATACTTCTTCTGAATTCCATTCCGGGCAACATGCTTTCCGACGGGATGCGGCAGTTGTGTATCACGGCATTATCCGGTTTGTCGGGGATTGTTGGAGGTTTATCCGGCATTTTCGGATGGCATGAAAATATGATTCGCTACCGTTCCAATGCGGAGCGCTTGAAAAGCGAAACTTCTTTCTACATGTTGGGCGTAGGGAATTATAGAGACCGGAAACAGAGAGACCAGATGTTTTTAAACGCACTGGAAGATTTGTCTCTTAAGGAGAACCAGATGTGGCAGAAGGAGGAGAGCAGCCATTCGTCATACAGACAGGAACAGGGTGGAAGGAGAAGGCCTAATGGATGACAGGGAAAATACGGCGTGGGCATATATGGCGGATATTTATAGAAGGGATTTCAGCAGGAGAATATAGTACGGAATTATGGTAAGAGATTATGGCAAGAGACGATGGTAAGAGACTGCGGCAAAGAGGCTATGGCAAGAGACTACAGACAGACATTATAAGAAAAAAACAGTCAGAGATTATAAGAAAAGATCAGGAACGTACAGCGGCCATCATATAACCCAATTTTATGAACAGCAGAAGGAGTGATATATACATGAATCACAAGGAACAAGATATAAAACATACTGATACGTACATAAACCATACCGCTACAGAAAAATGGGAGTTCGCTTTACAGAAACGCCTGAAGCAGTGTGCTCCCAGCCTTCACAGAAACTATCTGGAAGCTTCCACCGGAGCCTGTATGATGCTGGACCGGTACAGGAACGTATTTCCCCAGTACACGGACCACAGCAGCCTTCATTGCCTGAATATTATGAATCTGGCCGGACAGCTGGTGGGAGATTGTCTGCTGCAGCTGAATGGAAGCGAGCTGTATGTGCTTTTGACGGGGATTCTGTTCCATGATTTGGGTATGGGGATTTCAAAAGCTGATTTTGAGGGACTGGTCCCTGTGCTGTGCGGGGAACTATATCCTGTTAAGGGCAGAGAAGCAGAGTTGATTCGGGAATATCATCAGGAATTCAGCGCCCTGCTTGTGGAAAAATACAGTGATATTTTTGAAATCCGGAAAGAGTATGTATTTCCTGTTATGCAGGCAGTGAGAGGACACAGAAAAACGGATTTGTGGGATGAAAATGCCTTTCCCGCAGCATTTCAAATCGGGACTGAGTCTGTCTGCCTTCCTTATATCGCGGGCATCATACGCCTGGCGGATGAGATGGATCTGTGCCGTGACAGGAACAGTACTCTTGGTGGGGAGGAACAGATGATTTCAGATTCATACAGCCGGCTGGTCTGGAGAACCCATGATACGGTAACGGGAATGGAGCTTACAGAGAAAGAATGTATATTGTATGCAGAGGGAGGAGGCAGAGATACCTGGGAAGAATTGGGAAAATGGACACGCAAATTGCAGAAAACAATGGATGAGGTGGAGCAGGTCATTACATGCAGAACGCCATTTTTCCTGCCGAAGAGGATGGTGCGAATTGATAAAATCACACCCTGGTTAGAGCAGTGCCAGGATAGTACATCAGAAACATGATATGGTTTCAGCATTTAACAACCATTCATGCCGGTAATCATTCAAAGGATGCCGTCAAGGCGCAGTGGGCGCCATTTCAGCGGTATGATGGCTTTGCAGTCATCCGGAGGGCTGCGTTGAGATAGATAGAATACAAAATAATCTAAGAAAAGGAGAGCAGCAGAATGGAAAACAACACATTAAAAGCTTCAATAGGTATTGACTTTTCCCTGATTGGGACCCAGCTTCATGCCATGTATGAAAAAAATGAGGGGGGATACGCAGTTCTTTTGATTCCGTCAGAACAGACGCCGGACAATGGGATTTCGGTAAAGGATCTGATTGACGATATCAAGAAGATGGCCAAGGGTGTGTCTGGCAGTGATACTGCCGTGGATACGACCCAGCTGGAGACCGCTATGACCGAGGCCGCCAAGGAGGGCGGTGGCTCCACATCCATGAAACTGGAAGATATTGTAATTAAGCTGCAGATGGCGTATCTGTACATCTGTAAAAAGGGAGAGAACTCTGTTCTGGAGTATGCGTTTCAGCTGCAGGTGGTAACAGAAGGTTTGGTACCGGAAACCATTAAGCCCATTGTGGATGTGACCAACCTTTCCATTTCTGTCTGGAATACGGACAGAAAGAAGGTAGTGGACAAGATGGCCCTGATTACTGTGGACGAATACCTGGGCGTGGCCGCACTGCCGGACAAGAGTCAGGCCGCTAAGTAGCGCAGGAAACACAGTTTGGGAAGCTGCAGACAAAGCAGCATTCAAAGTAGCATACAAAGCAGCATTTAAAGCATTACATTAAGCGATGGACAAAGCATCATGGAACGATTGCAGGAAAGGAGCGGCAGGAATGAACCAGAGGCAGATGTCGTGCAGTATAGCCGTGGAGGGCGCCGTCAGGGGCTGTCCGGCCAGGCTGGCTGTCTGGTATGATAAGAACGAAATGTCATTTTACGGGGAACTGCAGATGGACCAGAGGGGGCCCGCAGGATTATTGGAGGCTGTGAACAGTGAAATGGCTTCTAAATTCGGGGCATACGCCTCCGGCCTGGTACATGCTTCCAGTCAACGCGCCACTCTTTCCTGCATTCATGGAATCACAGCCCTGGGTTATGGAGAACCGGGGCTGTATTTCAAGGCAGCAGCAGGCAGGGGAAGCGCAGCCATTCTTTTTTCATTTTCAGCAGACAGTAATGGGGGAAATGCCCAGGTATCATCCCTTATGGATGCAGTAAAAAAGGCAGCGGACTTTTTTGGGATGGAGGAGTTTTATTTCTTTGGACGTGTGGGAAAGGGGCTGAGTCCCCGGGACCTGATGGCTGAGGCGCCGGGAGCAGGGGCCTTTCCGGCCCAGATTGACAGGTGCAGCCTTCTTACCTACTCCCATTTAAAACTGAATGGAGACAGCGTGTTTGAGAAAGCGCTCAGGGAATTGTTCGGCCTTAAGGAGGCGCAGCTTTTCCTGGGGGCGGGGGAAGAAGGATTTCTGTGTATGGCGGCAATACCTGCATCTAAAAATAGTTTCATGGAGAGCAGGAATATGTGTCTGGCAGTTGAGCTAAGAAGCAGGGCCTTGTCCCTGGCCCTTCAGGGCTCCTTTCGGTTTGCTTTTGTGCCGGATATGGAGTTTCATGTTAACTGCGGCATATCCAGAACACGCTTTATGGTGGAGGCCTTTGGAGAGGTCAGGGAACCCATTCCCCTGGCTGGTCCCTTTTCCATAGGGGATACCTGTCTGGCCGTAGGGTTTGACCGGGGGCCGTCCTTTGCCATGTTTGCCAATCTTTATATAAGGGAAATCCACTTGTTTGGGGCTGTAATGCTTACTGTGGCAGGGTCGGTCCCAAAGCTGGATTTGCTGTCCGCAGCAGTCAGTGACCTGTCCATTCCCATTTTGGTGAGAAATCTGCTGGGACTATCCTTTGACGGTCTTGACAGCATTGATTTTATACGTATATTGGGGCTTCCTTTCCAGGACATGCAGGCCTTTGACCGGGAAATGGTTAAGAGTGCGGACGGAGCCCGGCTGGCTGAGGCATTTAACCAGAGAATCCATGATAACAGCCTGGTATTGGAGAGGGATCAGGTAAAGGCGTCTCCCTTTGGAGATGGAGTGGACCTGGTGGACCAGCGGCGGATGCGGCATTATTACATAGACGGTTCAGGCAATATAAAGCTTACGGCCCAGTTCTACTATGCGGATGTAAATACCAGGCTGGGCAGTTACACGGTGGAGCGGGGAATCTTTGTATGCGGAGTCATTGAGATTTTCAAGGTCCGGTTCGAGGTTCTGTTTTCCTTCCGGGAGGGAGATGGGGTGCTGGCGTATGGACGCATACCGGAGGTTAATCTGGGATTCCTGAAGTTGGGTCCCTCCAAAGCAGGGCAGGAGTCCGGAGAAGCCCTTCCCGTGCCGGCGGACAGTGTGCTGAGGCAGTTTATGGGTAAGGAGCAGAGGGGGATTGTATTTTTCCTGTCCGCAGGCAAGAAGGATGTGACCTTCTATCTGGACGGACGGATTGAACTGCTGTCCATCCTGTATTTTGAAACCAGGATTATCTTCTGTAAGGGGCTTATATCCATTGATGTGCGGTTTAACTGGCTGGCGATTTTTGATGTAAGCATTCATCTGAAGGTGAATTACCAGGATTTTAACCGGGGAGGGTTTGAATTCCGTCTGGTGATTGATACGTCTAAGCTGGCGGAAAAACTGAAGGCGGTGCAGGAGAGCATAAACAGAGCCATTGACCGGCTCAGGGATAAGATTAAGAATGCTACCAGGGAGATTGACAGGGCCCAGGCCCATGTGAATGAACTGTATGGCCAGATTGATTCCCTGAACCGTAAAATTGAAGACTGCAAACGCTCCATCAGGAATGCCAAGTGGTGGAAGAAGGCATTTGTGGCCATTGCAAAGGGAATTGAGATAGGAGCCTATGAGGTGGCCAAGGCCGGCATATATGTGGCAATTGGAGTGGCCACAGCCGCCCTTCAGGTGGCCAAAGCCGCGGTGCAGTTGGCTGGTAAGGTGGGAGAAGGTGTCATGAAAGCGGTCAATGCCGTGATACAGGGGGCATTGTCATTTTTCTATATCAACCGGCTGGAGCTGTACGGCAAGGCTAATATGAGCGAACAGGAATTCAGGGCATCCATAGAGTTTGTCGCCCTGGGAAAGACCTACCGGTACGAGACAAAGATGGGCCACTCTGCCCTGAAATCCGATGCGGCAGGCGCGGTATCAGGCAATATGAACGGGCAGATGAAGAATGATTTGGACCACATTGAGGACGGGGCTTTCCGCAGCAATTTCAGGCGGTACAGCCATGAGACGTATACCATAGAAGAGCAGTGCAGACGCCTGGCAGGTGCCAGGGAACAGATGAAATCTTCCACAAGGCTGATGCGTTCCATGCAGGAAGCCTATATCAGGGAGTTTAGCGAACCCATGTCTGACTTTGACCAGATGAACCAGGAGTATATGAATGCTCTGGACTGTGTGGGCGGTATTCTGAGTACGGGGGAACAGGCCGGGGATGTGAAGGCGCTGTCCGGTTCCATGGGGGGATTAAAGCGCAAGATTACCCTGAAAGAAAAGGAGGGCGTGTTCCGGGATGAGGAGCTGTCTGAGCTGAAGGATGTCATTCGCAATTACGACCAGGCAAAGCTGCTGTACGATGAGGTAAAGAAAAGCATGTCCGCGGTGGAGAGTCAGAGAAAACAGATGCTGGCGTATGCAGAGCTTCAAAAGCAGAAAACAGGTGAGCAGAAACAGAAGAAGGCGCTGTCCGCGGCGGAGGGGAGTATGGAGCGCGTGCTGAATAAGACCGAGGAAGCCATGTACCGCAGCTTTCCTGTGGACCGCAGCGGCAAGAATTACATTAATCTTTCCCGGGAGGGATTGATTCACCAGTATATGGACGAGGCCAGGCAGGAATTTGGGGCCCGGGCTTCTGAAAATGTGCGCGTAATGAGGAACAGGAGCCGCAAGGGCAGGTATGACAGCAGGCTGTAGGCTGTGAACAGGTAAGATGCGAGTCGTTAAAACACGAAGCAGAAAAATGATTTTGGACAGATAATGAAAAGGAGATTGGCAGATGGATGAAAAAAGAAAGAGGGTCACTGCGCCGCGAATCGCGGCGGCCCTCAGCGCCCTGCTGGCAGGTGCGGCTCTCTACACGGTGAGCGGCTCTGAGCGTCAGGGCATACAGGTAAAGGAGTATACAGAGGCCGCAGAGGCGGCGGACAGTACAATCATGGTTTATATGAACGGAAGCGACCTGGAAGGGGATTACGGAGCAGCCACAGCGGACCTCAGGGAAATGATGGATGCCCTGAGGACGGCGGGACAGGAGGAAAATTTCCCCTCTCTTCATGTGGTGGTTGAGGCAGGCGGATCCACCCGGTGGGAGCTGGATGAAATGGATGGTGTACCCTATGCCAGATTTTCTCTGACAGAGGATGGGATATCCTCCATGGAACCCATGGAAATCAGGAACATGGGGGATGCGGATACACTGACGGATTTTGTCAATTACGGTGTCCAGTCTTATCCGGCCAACCATTATGGGTTGATACTGTGGAATCATGGAGGAGGTCCGGTGGGTGGATATGGAAGCGACAGTCATTTTGACGGGGATGGGCTCTCGTTAGAGGAGATAAGAGAGGCTCTGGACCATTCTGTTATGGCAGACAAAGAGTTTAACTTTGTGGCATTTGACGCCTGCCTTATGGGAAGCGTGGAGATTGCTGACTGCATGGAGGGAAGGGCCGGCTATGTCATTGCATCTCCGGAGTTGGAACCTCAGGATGGATATGATTACAGCTGGATGACAGCTCTGGGAGACAGTCTGCCGTCTGATATGGAATGGGGAGAAGCAGTGGGCCGGTCTATGGTGGAGACCTATAATGCCTACTATGCCTCAGGTACTGCGCCTGTTGCCATGAGCCTTATGGATATGAAGGAATATCCGGCGTTTCATGAGGTATTTCACCAATATGTGGACGGGATACCCCAGGAACTGCGGGAAGAGCTGTACAGGGAGCTGGGAAAGGACAGAATGAAAATGCTGGCATTTGGCAGCAGACAGGCGGGAGGTTCTCCGGAGCTGGTGGATGTACTGGAATTCCTGGATGCCTGCCAGAGCGTATATCCGGATGAAAGCGCCCTTCAGACATTGAAGGAGGGGATGGGGAAGCTTGTGACGGACCAGTGGGCCAAAGGCTATCCCGGGAATCCAAGCGGTCTTACTATATACCTGCCAAGCGGTTCCAACCCCTATCTGAGCGAGGATCTTGAAACGTATGATACCACAGGATTCTGCAGTGCCTACAGGCAGCTGACGGACGGATATGCGGTGTATCTGGCCCGGGAAAGCGGCGTGGAATGGGGGAACATAAATGCACATAAGGACGGCACCGTGGAAATCAGCATAGCCCCCGAGGATGTTTCCGACGTGACAGGAGCGTATTTGGCTGTATTCTGTCCTGTGGGGGATGACGGGAACTACTACCTTCTCTGCACAGACAGTGATGTGGATATTGGCGTGGACGGTACCCTGCGGGCAGCTCCGGAGAACAGCTATATGGGAATGAAGGGGCAGGTACTTTGCCTGATTGAAACCATGAATCTGGATGCATACACGGAATATATGGCCCCGGTGCTCTATAATGGGGAGTTGTGCACGATGCGGATAGGGTTTGACGAGGAGCATGAAGACGGGCAGGTTCTTTCCGTGACACCCGCAGGGCAGACCTCCGAGGCCGCAAAGCAGATTTATGAGTTAAAGGAGGGGGATCGGGTGACTCCGCTTTATCTGGTTGAACATATGGAGGACGTGGAGGAGGAACCGGTTGATGGGGCAAAAGATAGGGCCAAAGATGAGGCCAAAGATGAGGCAAAAAATGAGGCAAAAGATGGGGGCAAAAATGAGACAAAAAATGGGGTCCAAAATGGGGCAAAAGATGAGACCATAGATGAGGCCAGAGATGAGACCAAAAATGAAGCCGGCGATGAAACAAAAGATGAAATCAGAGATGAAACCGGAAATACTGCCAAGAGCTCTTACGGAGAGACGGATCATAATCCAGACCAAATCACGGAGGACAGGTACTACACGGACAGCTACTATATGGGAACTGAATTTTATATAGAAGAACCGGATGATATGCTTTTAGAGACAGTACCTGTATCCGGGGATGGATATTTCTACGGTTTCATGCTGATGGACGTACGGCAGAATATTTACTATACGGATTTTACCGGCATAGAGACAGAAGATACCGGTTCATGAACAGAGAGGAGAAAATAAATTATGAGCAAGACAAGCAGGGAATTGATTGAATTCTGCAAGGGAAAGCTGGGCACACCATATGTGTTCGGCATGAAGGGGCAGGTCCTGACGGAAGCGCTGCTGAAACAGCTGGCAGCGGAAAACCCCAAGGTCTATACACCCCAGTACATAACTAAGGCCAGGAGTTTTATGGGAAAGCACTGTACAGATTGTTCCGGCCTGATTACCTGGTGCACCGGTATATTGAGGGGAAGCGCCAATTATAAGGAGACTGCCCGCGAGATACAGCCCATAGGAGCGTTGAATGAATCAATGGCAGGCTGGGCTCTATGGAAGCCAGGGCATATCGGGGTGTACATTGGAGACGGAACATGCATTGAGGCCAAGGGAATCAATTACGGTACGGTGGAGACAAGGGCGCAGGATACACCCTGGGTCAGTGTGCTGAAACTTAAAGATATTGACTATTCAGAGCAGGTATGTGAATCAGCGGTTCCATCAGTCCATCCCACGGGATGGGTCAAAGAAGACGGAGGGGTCCGTTTTTATCTGGAACCGGAACGGTATGTGGCCAATGACTGGTATCAGGACAAAGGCCAGTGGTTCTGGTTCGACGGTTCCGGTCATGCTGTGCGGAATAACTGGTATCTTTATAAAGATAATTGGTATTATTTTGGGGCGGATTTTGCAATGGTTAAGGGCCTTCAGCTTATCAAAGGAAAGCCGTATTACTTTAACCGGGATGGACAGATGGCAAAGCTTGGGACACGGTTTATGGTACAGGTGGACAAAAACGGCGTACTGCATTTTCCGGAAGAAGAATCCGCGGAGATTCCCATTAGTACGGGAGGAATATCGGTGGAAAATGGAGACGGCAGGGAGCCGGAACATACATCACCTGGCAAAACAGAAGGAAAAAACCCTGCGCTGGCAGCGTACGAGGGCAGCGAATATACGGCTGGTGCAGTGCAGCCTCCGGTCACAAAGGCAGGAACCGTTTCAGAAGCAGATCGTAAAGCGGGATATGCCCAGGGAGAACGAAGGATATCGGATGCAGGTATCTGCCTGATTAAACAGTTTGAGGGCTGCCGTCTGGAGGCGTACCGCTGCGCGGCAGGGGTCCCCACCATTGGATATGGGCATACGGCCGGCGTGGCCATGGGGATGAAGATTACCCAGGCACAGGCAGAGGCATATTTGAGGGAGGACCTAAGGGCCTTTGAGAAGGCTGTAAATAAGGTGCTGGAGTGCAGCGTAACCCAAAACCAGTTTGATGCCCTGGTAAGCTTTGCCTATAATCTGGGGGCAGGCGCTCTCAGGAACAGTACGCTCTTGAAGCGTCTGTACGCAGGTGATGTGAAAGGGGCAGCGGATGAATTTCCTAAATGGAACAAAGCGGCAGGAAAGGTACTGGAGGGACTCACCAGACGGCGGATGATGGAACGGCAGTTATTTTTATCATGACAGGGGACAGAAGGGCGGTGGTTGGTACTGCCCCAGGGAAATGTCAGATAATTATAGATAGATGTGAAAGGAAAGGGCAGATGTGGGAAACTCTGCCCTTTTAATGTGCTCGGCATAATGTGTCCGCCTTATGTGTTTCGGATAGTCTTTTCACTGCCGTATTCTCTCCCTGCCGCCTTCCCGTCACCCAGGTCCCCTTTCCGCCATATCCCCTTCCCCATGCACATGACGCGGATGCCTGCGGAAATAATCGGACACATCATGCCTGTAGCTGCGGGAGCAGCAGCATGAAATACCGCCTGTAAAGGAAAGGATGCCCTGGTTTGGTTCAAAGGATCGGACATTTGACAGATTGACTATGGTGGATGCCCGTACCTGACGAAAGGGCGGCTTCAGCTTTTCTGACAATTCTTTTATGCCGGAACGGAAGGTATATACTCCGTCTGAGCAGTGTATATTGCACATATGAGTTCCTTTTACAGTTTCTATATAATAGATGCTGGAAAAGGAAAGCCGGGTGTCACAGCTGCTGCCGTGCACGATTAGAAATCCATCTGCGGAAGTTACACGGCGGTTCAGATAGGTCAGGATGTTCAGGCAGGAGCGCTCTAAGTTGTCATGGACAGGATGGATATAACCTGCAACGCCGCGGACAGAGTGGCTGTTGATGAGACGGGCTGCGGTGCTGTAATCACTGCTCACTATGCAGACCATGATTTGACTGCTGAAAGATGTAAGCCTGTCCAGGACATCCGGCCAGTCAGGACGGCTGTCGCTGTCAAAGAACATGAGCCACAGATCTGCGGGAGAGCCGGCAGCTTCCTTGATGAGTTCTTCCGGCGTCAGGCTTCTGAAGGCATATAGCTCCATGCCCCGCAGACGCCGGTTGGAGATGGCTGTGTCTGCAGCTGCGTAAAGTTGTCTGAAAAGCTGATTATGTTCAGTTGATATAACAATATTCAAACCAGATTCCTCCTTTGTTCCGGTTAAAAGCATTCATGGGGTGGTTACAAGATTCATCCGTTGTATAGAACATATGTTCGATTAAAACCGGATAGAAAAGGCCGTCCAAAGCCGACAGGCATGTGAAACAAATACCTGAATGTCGGCCCGGGCGGCCTTTTGTTCTAAATGACTGTGAGAATCTGTGCAGCACCTTCCCTTCAGGCCATGAGGCTGCGCAGTTTGCGGAGGATCTTTCCATGACGGTAATGAAGGGTGGTTACGGGAACTCCGGTTTCCCTGGAAATCTGGCGCAGGGACTGGTCGTAACAGTAAATACGGCGTATGATATCCTTCTCTCTGGGGTCCAGGTCCTTCATGGCCTCAAAGAGCAGAGAGCGCTCCAGAGCTTCCTCTGCCTGTTCATCCACAGGCTTGGACCGGGTGTCCTGAAACAGATCACAGCCGTTAAAATCTTCTGTGTCCAGTGCATTATAATAAAATGTCTTGTTGTGAATATCTGATTCCCGGAAATACCGCTCCTTCCGCTCGCCTTTGCAGTATAGTTTATAAATTTCTTCTGAGACGTATACATTCCGGTTATCAATGCGTATGTAATATTGCATATTTTCCACCTCTCATGTGGAAAAGGAAATCTGTGATGTATTTTAAAGATATCACTGAGGGGGGATTTTGTCAAGAAAAATAAGAACATATGTTCGATTTGGCGGATGAATGGTATAGAACAACGAAACAAAACAGGATTTTGTGGAAAGGAAGCATGTGATGTACTTTCTGTTGAATATTATTTTTTGCAGTGCTAAAGTAGATGGTGAAGCGGTTGTTCCATGCCCGGGCATGACGCGGTTTATCTGACAGGAATGAGGGTTCAGTCACTCCGCGGTATGGCAGAGGAAAAAATGGGAACAATCAAGGAAAATCCAAGGAGGAGGTAAAGACAATGGGACATCTTACAACCCGTGACGCATACCGGAACCTGGGTGAACGTATCAACTGGTTTACCCAGGGGGCCCCGGCCTCTGAGACACTGTATAAAATACTGCAGGTCCTCTATTCTGAAAAGGAGGCCAAATGGGTGGCGCTGCTGCCGGTACGCCCGTTTACCATAAAAAAGGCGGCAAAGATATGGGGGACTTCGGAGTATAAGGCGGAAAAGCTGTTAGATCATCTGTGCGGCAAGGCATTGCTGGTGGACTCCTGGGACAAGGGAGTGCGGAAGTTCGTGATGCCCCCGCCGATGGCCGGGTTTATTGAATTTGCCCTGATGAGGACCAGGGGAGATATTGACCAAAAGTATCTCAGTGAATTGTATTACCAGTATATGAATGTGGAGGAGGATTTTATCAAGGATTTGTTTTATGCCACGGAGACAAAGCTGGGCCGTGTGTTTGTCCAGGAGCCGGTTCTGACCAATGACAAGATGAACCACATCCTGGATTATGAGCGGGCGACCCACATCGTGGAGGAGGCAGAGTATATCGGTCTGGGGCTATGCTACTGCCGTCATAAAATGTCTCACGCAGGCCATCCCTGCGAGATTAACGCTCCCTGGGATGTATGCCTGACCTTTGACAATGTGGCACGTTCCCTGGCCCAGCACGGGGATTACTGCAGACTTATCTCCAGGGAGGAGGCGCTGGATGCGCTGGAACGCTCCTATGCCAGCAATCTGGTACAGATAGGGGAAAATGTGCGGGAGCACCCGGCTTTTATCTGCAACTGCTGCGGGTGCTGCTGTGAGGCACTCCAGGCTGCCAGGCATTTCAGTCCCATGCAGCCGGTGGCCACCACCAATTATATTCCTGATATTACCGGGGACCAGTGCGTCGGCTGCGGAAAGTGCGCAAAGGCATGTCCGGTATTGGCTATATCCATGGAGGAAGGAGAAAACGGAAGGGAGCGGGCCGTGGTGGATAAGGATATTTGTCTGGGCTGCGGCGTATGCGCCAGGAACTGCGGTGTCAAGGCCATTCACATGGAGCGCAGGACGGAGCAGATCATCACACCGGTGAACAGCACCCACAGATTTGTTCTTCAAGCCATTGAGAAGGGAACACTGGCTAATCTGGTGTTTGACAACCAGGCGTTTTCCAACCACAGGGCCATGGCCGCCCTGTTCAGCGCTATCCTGGAGCTGCCGCCGCTTAAGCAGGCCATGGCCAGCAAACAGTTCAAGTCTGTTTACCTGGACAGGCTGCTGGAGGCGAAGCGTGGGAAGGGATGAACAGGGAGAAACAATTAATAATAGATTTCAGAGATTACAGGAGAGACGGAAAGGGAAGAAGGGTAAAATCTTCATCCCTTTCCATTTTTATTATATTGTTTATTATAATTTAAAAAATCTACAATTTACTCTTGACGAAACCGTTTTCATGAGTTAATATGTACATAAAGATACAAGAAACCGTTTTCATGGGAGGGGAGGTTAAGATTTCATATGGATTCATTGTTTTCTCTTGCAGGGAAAAAGGCAGTGATTACAGGCTGTGCAACAGGCATCGGCAAAGGCATGGCAGCCGGGCTTGCCAGGGCAGGAGCAGATATCATTGCGCTGGATATCGGGGATTTGGAAGATACCAGAAGGACAGTTGAAAATCTGGGGCGGGAGTGCCGGTGTTACCATGTGGATTTGTCAGTTTCTTCTGATGTGGATGAGGTGTGGATACGCCTTTTGGAAGAAGCCGGTCATGTGGATATCCTGTGCAATAATGCAGGTATGCAGTTTCGGAAGAACGCATTTGAATATCCGGAAGAGATGTTTGATAAGGTGATTGCTGTTAATCTGAAGGCGCCGTACCGGTTGTCCCAGAAGGCCGCCATTCACTTTCGGGACCAAGGGTTGAAAGGGAAAATCATCAATACCGCCTCACTTTTTACCACCTTCGGAGGCGTTGAGGTCAGCGGTTATACCTGCTCCAAACACGGGGTCATGGGCATGACGAGGGCATTGTCCAATGAATTTGCACCTTACGGTATATGCGTCAATGCCATTGCGCCGGGCTACATAGCCACAGAGCTTACAAAGGCAATCTGGAGTGATCCAAAGCGGCGGCAGCCCATGGATGAGCGAATTCCGGCAGGACGTTGGGGGACCCCCGATGATTTTGAGGGTCCGGCAGTATTTCTTGCCTCCAGGGCATCGGATTATATAACCGGGATCATGATTCCGATAGACGGCGGGTATTCTGCCAGGTAACAGGTTAATTATGCGCGTTACGCGCAGGAATAAAAGGAGAAGAATACAATGAAGAAAAGAAGCGTTATGATGGCACTGGGTCTTGTGATGACACTGACAGCATGCGGAGGGGGAAATGCAGGAACCACAGCGGCACCATCCTCCGGCTCAGAGACACAGACAGAGGCTAAGGCAGAGGAAAAAACAGAAGGAGATACTGCCGCACAGGAGGAGAATAAGGAGGAGAGCAAGACTGAGGCATCCGGTGACACAGTCACCTTAAAACTTTCCAATAACCAGCCGGATGGAAACTGTACCACCATAGCGGTGGAGTGGTTTGCGGACCAGGTAAGGGAGCGCACAGACGGACGGGTCAACATTGAGGTGTACAACAACGGCACCCTTGGAGATGCCATCTCCTGCCTGGAGCAGCTCCAGTATGGCGGCATGGATATTGTAAAAGCCGACCTGTCCACCATGACTAATTTTGTGGATGAGTACAATGCCTTAATGATGCCTTATATTTATAAAAATACAGAGCATTTCTGGAAGGTACATGGCGGGGATATCGGTATGGGAATCCTGCGCGGGGATAAGATGAAGGAGAAGAAGCTTTACGGCCTTACCTACTATGACGGAGGAACCAGATGTTTCTATAATACCAAAAAGGAAATCCATAGCCCTGCGGACATGAAGGGTATGCTGGTAAGAGTACAGCAGTCCGAGCTGATGATGTCCATGGTGGAGGCTTTAGGCGGCCAGTCGGTAGCGACAGCGTATTCCGAGGTGTATTCCGCGCTCCAGACCGGTGTTGTGGACGCTGCTGAAAATTCCATCGTCAATTATCTGGACCAGTCCCATTTTGAAGTGGCTCCCTACTTTGTGGAGGACCATCATACAAGGTCGGCCGACATCCTGGTCATGGGCGAAAAGTCACGTGAAAAACTGAGTGCAGAAGATCTTAAGATTATTGATGACACGGCTCTGGAATCCTGGGAGTACCAGAAGGAACTGTGGGCAGAGGCAGAGGAAGAATCCAAACAGAAATTACTGGAGCAGGATGTCACAATCACTGAATTGACTGAGGATGAATTAAAGGTGTTCCAGGACGCCTGTGAGCCAATCTGGTATTCCTATGAAGGCGGCGCCTATAAGGACATCATTGACCAGATTGTAGAAGCAGGCAAGTAGGGGACGGGCATATAGGAGACTGAAGATGCTGAAAGGAATAAAGAAGGTACTAATTGATATTTTCAATCTGTTTTACAAGGTTATATATGGTTATGCAAGGTGGGTCCTGGCCGTTGTAATTGTAATCATATGCGCCCAGGTATTCTGCAGGAATATACTGCGGACCAATATCCGCTGGAACCAGGAGGTGGCGCTGCTGCTTACGATTTGGATGGCGTTCCTGGGCATTGCCATTGGGGCGGAAAAGAACCTGCATATTGGCGTGGAGCTGTTTTATGATAAGTTTCCGGTAAAGATTAGGAATGTGATTGATGTGCTGAACCGGATTATTACGCTGCTGGTAGGCGCTTTCTTCACTGTCTACGGGGTCCGGATGGTGCTGTCAACCATGGATTCGAGGCTTCCGGTAACAAAATGGCCGTCATCTCTTATGTATATTATGATACCGGTCAGCGGCATTGCCATTATCTACTTTACGGTCCTGGATATAATGGGCCTGAAGAAATACAAGAAAACCGATGATGCCGGTAAATTTAACAGAGAGGAGGAGGAAAAAGAATGAACCCAAATATAGCTATCGCAATCCTTCTCATAACCTTTGTGCTGCTTATTATGATTAAATGCCCCATTACCTTTTCAATGATTATATCCACAGCCTTCACCATGCTGTATATCCAGGTGCCTGTCATGACCCTGGTGCAGCAAATGTCCAAACAGCTTAACTCATTTTCACTGCTGGCAATCCCTTTCTTCATCCTTATGGGGGAAATCATGGCTGCAGGCGGTATATCCAGCCGCCTGCTGGCCTTCGCAAATGTATGCGTGGGGCAGATAACCGGAGGTCTGGCACATGTAAATGTACTGGCATCCATGCTGTTCGGCGGTATCTCCGGTTCTGCCATTGCCGATGTGTCATCCTTGGGAGCCCTGGAAATACCCATGATGGAGGAGGCTGGATATGAAAAGGATTTTTCCATAGCAGTTACCGTGGCCAGCTCCTGTCAGGGACTGATCATCCCTCCCAGCCACAACATGGTACTGTACTCCATGGTGGCAGGAGGCGTGTCCGTGGGAAGCCTGTTCTGCGCCGGTTATATCCCGGGTATTATGCTGGGGGTTTTCATAATGGGAATGTGTTATATCATTTCCAAGAAAAAGCATTATCCCAAAGGAAAGAAGCTGCCTTTTAAGGAAGCACTCAGGGTTACAAAGGATACATTTTTCGCAATGCTTGCAATGGTTATTATCATCGGCGGCGTATCAGCCGGTTTTTTCACCGCCACGGAATCAGCGGCAGTCGCCTGTATTTACTGCCTGTTCGTAGGATTTTTTATTTACAGGGAGCTTCGCTTTAAGGATATTCCGGTAGTGCTGGGAAATACCATTAAAACCCTTTCCATGGTATATGCGCTTATTGCTGCGGCAGGCGCCTTCGGCTGGGTGATGGCATATCTGAATGTCCCCACCCTGGCCACAAACCTGCTTCTTGGCATCAGCGACAACAAGATTGTGGTATTGCTTCTGATCAACCTGATTCTGCTTTTGCTGGGATGCGTTATGGACCTGGCGCCTCTGGTGCTAATTATGGCCCCCATACTGCTTCCGGTTGTGACAAAATTTGGGATGAGTCCCATCCAGTTTGGAGTCATGATGATGCTGAATCTGGGAATCGGATTATGTACACCGCCTGTGGGAACGGCATTGTTTACAGGATGCGCCATTGGAAATATGAAAATTGAAAAAGTTTCAAAGGCCATGCTGCCGTTGTATATTCCCATGCTCATCACATTACTGCTTGTGACCTTCATTCCGGCGCTGACAATGACGCTGCCTGAACTGATTATGAAATAGGAGGTAAACGGATATGAAGACAGCACTTGTAACAGGAGCAAGCAGGGGGATTGGTTTGGCCATTGCGCGGGAACTGGGGGTAAACGGTTATCAGGTTGCTGTCATGGCTACACGCGGTGAATCCTTTTATCCGGAGAGTACCAGAACACTCCGGGATGCAGGTATCTCCTATGCCTGGTATGCCGGTGATATAGGAAAGTCCGAGGACAGAATCCGTATTGTCCGGGAAGCAGCAGAACACTTCGGGGAGATCCATGTGCTGGTCAACAATGCGGGGGTGGCGCCGAAGGTAAGGGCGGATTTGCTGGATATGACAGAGGAGAGCTTTGACTATGTAATAGGGACCAATACAAAGGGAAATATGTTCATGACACAGGCAGTGGCACGGCAGATGATGAAACAGCCTGTGTATGGAGGCAAGCGCGGGACAATTATCAACATTTCATCCTGCTCCTCCCAGGTATCATCCGTTAACAGAGGGGAGTACTGTGTTTCCAAGGCAGGAATCTCCATGCTCACCAAGCTTTTTGCGGACAGGCTGGCTCCTGAGGGCATATTTGTATATGAAATAAGGCCCGGAGTCATCCGTACCGATATGACCAGCCAGGTGGAAGAAAAGTATACGGAATTAATCAAACAGGGGATGTTCCCCATTGCGAGATGGGGAGTTCCGGAGGATGTGGCAAAGGCAGTCAGGGCGTTTTGTTCCGACGATTTCTGTTACACGACAGGCAATTACATAGATGTGGATGGAGGGTTCCACATCCGGCGTTTATAGGATGTGGTTTCAGCATATGGATATGAACAGGATACCTTTTTATCAATACAATACAATCATAGTCGGAACCGGAGCAGCCGGTCTTAATGCAGCCGTAACGCTTCATAAGCTGGGGCAGAAAAACATTGCCCTGATTACAGAAGGACGGTACATGGGAACTTCCAGGAATACGGGTTCAGACAAACAGACCTACTATAAGATGACCCAGTGCGGCAGTGAACCGGACAGCGTCAGGAAAATGGCAAAAACCTTGTTTGAGGGCGGATGTGTGGATGGAGACATTGCCATGGCCGAGGCCGCAGGCTCTCTCAGGGCATTTTACCATCTGGTGGATATCGGGGTTCCTTTCCCTTTTAATAAGAGCGGGGAATATGTGGGGTATAAGACGGACCATGATCCTCTTAAGAGAGGTATTTCCGCAGGGCCGCTGACATCTAAATACATGACCGAATGTTTGGAACGCCAGGCAGAGGAACGGGGAATACCGTTCTTTGACGGCTATCAGGCAGTACGCCTGCTTACAGAGGAGAAGGACGGTGAAAAGAGGGCGGCAGGCATCATTGCCCTGAATAAACAAAAGGCCGCTTCGCCCGATGAACGGTATGCCGTATTTTCCGCAGTCAACATTATATGGGCCACCGGCGGGGAAGCTGGAATGTATCAGGCCAGCGTATATCCTGTCAGCCAGACAGGCGGAATGGGGGTACTGCTGGAGGCGGGAGCTGTTGCAAAGAATCTGACTGAGTCCCAGTTTGGAATTGCATCTGTAAAATACAGGTGGAATCTGTCAGGGACATTCCAGCAATGCCTGCCCCGATATCTGTCTGCGGAGCAGGACGGAAGCCATGAGAGGGAATTCTTGAATGATTATTTTGACACGCCCAGACAGCTTCTGACGGCAATTTTCTTAAAAGGGTATCAGTGGCCCTTTGACCCCAGAAAGGTTGAAGGGCAGGGCTCATCCCTTATTGACCTGCTTGTTTATCAGGAGACGGTCTTAAAGGGAAGACGGGTCTTTCTGGATTTCATGCATAACCCGTCCCCGCTGGTGGAAGGGGGAAATGTCTCGTTCCGGTACCTGGCAGGTGAGGCAAGGGAATATCTTGAGAATTCCAGGGCTCTTTTGGATACACCCTATGAGCGGCTGAAACATATGAATCCGTCGGCCATTGAAGTTTACAGCAGCCATCACATTGATTTGTCCGGGGAGTATCTGGAGATAGCTGTGTGCGCCCAGCATAACAACGGGGGAATTGGAGGAAACCAGTGGTGGGAGAGCAATATCCGGCATCTTTTTGCGGTCGGTGAGGTTAATGGTTCCCATGGCATATACCGTCCCGGAGGAAGCGCGCTGAATGCGGGGCAGGTCGGCGCCATACGCGCCAGCCAGTATATTGTGAAGCGGTATGGGGGAGAACCCTGCTCCAGGGAGCAGTTCCTCAGCAGACATATGAAGGAGGTGGAAGAGGAGACTGCCTTTGGAGAACGCGTCCTGCGCGGATCTGAAGGCTGTATGACGGATGTGGCCGGCCAGCGAAGGCTGCTGGGAATCAGGATGACCAAATATGGTGCATGTATCCGCTCAGAGGAAGGGATACGGACAGCGCTTGAGGAAAACCTGAGACAGAGGGAACAGCTGGAGCAGAAGGTTATGATTAAGGGGCCGGAGGTACTTAAGGATTTGTATAAACTGAAGCATCTTCTTATAAGCCAGTTTGTATATTTAGAGGCCCTGAGGGATTATGACGCCAGAGTGGGCATCAGCAGAGGATCCTATCTGGTATATAATGCCGGGGGGCAGGTACCTAACCCGCATTTGGATGAGCGGTTCAGGAACAGGACGGAGGAGACGGACACAACCGTACTGCAGGAGATTTATTATGAGGCGGACAGAAAAGAATGCCGCGTATCCTGGAGGCCGGTAAGACCCCTTCCCGACGAGGAAATCTGGTTTGAAAATGTCTGGAAAGATTACCGTGAAGATGGTATTATAAGGTAAAAGACGGTTAAAGGAGAATACCAATGGTAGGAATTCGTGATGTTGCAAAATATGCAGGGGTTTCTCCCAGCACAGTATCCAGAGCACTGTCAGGCGTGGCATTTGTAGAGCCAGAGACAAAAGAGAAAGTGATGAAGGCGGTCAGTGATTTGAATTATAAGCCCAACCTGGCTGCCAGGAGCCTGAAAAAAGGCGGCAGCAAGCTGATCGGCCTTATCATACCGGATATCATGAATCCATATTATCCGGAGGTTGTAAAATATATGGAGGCATGCGCTACAAAGGCAGGATATTCCCTGATTCTGTGTGATGCACTGGGAGATGTGAAAAAGGAGAAGGAGTATTTTAAAACCCTTAAATATCTGTTTGTAGACGGCATACTGTATATTGCATCCACAGAGGATGTAGAACATGTGAAACCATACATAGGGGAGATTCCCATGGTGATTGTAAACCGTACCTTTGATGTGGATGCCCCCTGTATTAATATTGACAATGCCGACGCGGCTTACCAGGCAGTGAAGTGCCTGACAGACAACGGACACCGGAAGATTGCCCTTTATATTAATGATAAAGACCGCCAATATAACCGGGAACGTCTGGCAGGAGCACTGGAAGCCCTTGGGGAGTGCGGAATAGAGGACTACGAAAAGTATATTGTCCGCGATGTGGAATCCGAGGACGACGCCTATTATAAAACCCTTGAATTGATGCGCCATGAGGAACGTCCCACAGGCGTATTCATGTTCAATGATTTTATGGCTTACGGCGTATACAGGGGTATTACCAAAAGCGGATTAAGGATACCGGATGATATATCCGTAGTGGGGTTTGATGACATCCCTCAGGTGAAATATCTGGATCCTCCCCTGACCACGCTGCGTCATTCCCTGGCAGATACGGCAGGAATCATATTTGAACAGCTGATGGAGCAGATAAAGACGCAGACCTGCGCACACAAGAGCCAGACTTATTTTAAAGGCAGGCTGATTGAACGGGAGTCTGTGAAGAATCTGATTTCCCGGAGTGTGTCTGAACGGGATGCTCAGACACATTCCGGACAATCTGGAGGAACGAAATGGAAAAAGTAAATATATGGGATATAGAGGGAACCGAATTTCCGGCCGGCCGGCGCACCAGGGTAATACTGGGCCAGAATGGCGCCATGGAGGGCAGCAAGTTCTGCCAGGGCTATGTGGTGGTGTATAAAGGCGGCGGCATACCGGAACATGACCACGAAACGGTGGAGTCCTACACGATTATTAAGGGACATGGGGAGATGGAGGTGGACGGTGAGAAACAGCCGGTAAAGGAAGGGGACTGTATCTTTATTCCAGGTAATTTAAAACATGCTCTGTATAACACAGGTGAAGAGGAACTGCATATGATGTTTGTGTATGCTCCAAGTATCATAGTGGACCACTGGGCCAAGGAGCAGAGCGGGGAGATAAAATAAGCAGATAAGATAATACGGGTGAAAATAGCTGAATCCATCCGGCCGGGGGAATAAAATTCCGCCCCGCCGGATGGATTTTATGATATCTCACTGCAAATATAAGGATTTTAATTCCCTCACAGATTGCTTCCATCCACCCCATATGTTATATTAGACTACACAGATTGCCGTGTAAGCCAAAGAAGGGAGGAGCCGCCATGATCATCAGTGCCAGCAGAAGGACAGACATTCCTGCGTTTTATTCAGACTGGTTTTTCAAACGGCTGGAGGAAGGGTACCTGTATGTAAGGAACCCCATGAATCCCGGGCAGGTCAGCAAGATTCTTCTGAACCAGGACACCGTGGACTGCTTTGTGTTCTGGACAAAGGACCCGGGGCCTATGATGGAGAGGCTTTCTGTTTTGGACCGGCTGGGATATCCCTATTATTTCCAGTTCACCCTGACACCCTATGGGGCAGATGTGGAACCCGGACTTCCCCATAAGAATGAGCTGGTAAAAACCTTCCGGGAGCTGTCGGCCAGGCTGGGACCTGAGCGTGTCATATGGAGGTATGATCCGGTGCTTCTCAGTCCGTCCTATACCATGGAGTACCATTTCCAGTGGTTTTCACGGCTGTGCGGCAGCCTGGAGGGATATACCCATACCTGCGTCATCAGTTTCCTGGATATGTACCGGAAGATAAAAGGACGGATGGAGCGGATTCAGACCCGGGCAATGACAGGGGAGGACATGGTATCCCTGGCATCCTTTATGGGTCCGGAGGCAGAACGGCATGGCATGACCGTCCGGACATGTTCGGAGGCAGCGGATTTGTCCGGTTTCCATATACAGAAGGGAAAATGTATTGATGACCAGCTGATTGCCGGATTGCTGGGCCGTCCCCTGGATGTAAAAAAGGACAGTACCCAGAGGGAGGAATGCGGCTGTGTCAAGAGCGTGGATATCGGCGCTTACAACACCTGTCCCCATCTCTGCAGATATTGTTATGCGAATTTCAGCCCGGATCAGGTGGAGGTAAAACGCAGGTTACATGACCAGGACTCTCCTCTTATGTGCGGCCGGCTCACCGGGGAGGAACGGATTACGGTGCGTGAGATGAAATCAGTTGTCTGTCCTGCCGGCGACGGCCAGATGCGCCTTGCATTTGACGTTTCGGAGGATGGGGAACCGGAATAGACAGCATTTGAAAATGAATACAGATGGAGCTTTGATATGATGCGGAAGGTTGATATGGTACGGAATGTTAATATAGTAAGGAGTGTTAATATAGTAAGGAGTGGTAATATAATACGGAAAAAAAACATGGCAGCAGCCCTTTTAGGCGCTGTGATGATTGTATCCATGATGCCGGTCCGGGTCCTGGCAAAGGACCGGACTGGGGAGGGATGGAGAGACAAGGTGGAAATCACTGCCCACAGGGGGGACAACACCCAGGCGCCGGAGAATACCATGCCGGCTTTTAAAGCCGCAGTGGAAAATGGGGCTGACTGGATTGAACTGGATGTGACGCAGACAAAAGACGGGGTCCTGGTAATTTTTCACGATTCGGATTTGATGAGGATGACAGGAAAGCCGGATAAGATATGGGATATGAGCTATGAGGAACTGAGCCAAATCAATACCGCCAGCCATTGGGGTCCGTTTTTCAAGGATACCAGGATACCCACGCTGGAGGAGGTATTGGATTACTGCAAGGATAAAATAAAGCTGAATATAGAGGTAAAGGTCAATGACCACCAGACCCAGGACTTTATTGCGCGCCTGGTAGGTCTGATTCAGGCCAAGGGCATGGCAGAACAGTGCATGATCACTTCATTTGACTATCATTCCCTTCAGGCGGTAAAGCAGCTGGACCCGGCCCTGGAGACTGGCTTTATCTCATCCAAGGCCATAGAACAGCCGGAGTCATTTACCAGCGCCGACAATTTTGTGCTGAGCATAGACCTCATTAATCCTGAGACTGTGAGCCGTATTCATTCCCTGGGCAAGGAAGTGATAGCCTGGACTGTTAATGACGCCTACTCTGTTGACAAATGCAGGAAAGCAGGGGCGGATAATCTGATTACGGATAAACCCAGGAAAATTATGGAGGAGTGACACACGGTTGGGGCCCTTTTGTATAGATTTTCCATTTAAGACCATACTTTCCATATATAAGCAGGAACGGAGGAGATGGTATGAGGCTGCCAAAACACATCGGGATCATCCCGGATGGAAACCGGAGATGGGCCAAAGGCCAGGGAATGGATAAATCAGAGGGATACGGGCACGGGATTTCACCCGGAATGTCCCTGTACCGCATGTGCCGGGAGCTGGGGATTGGGGAAATGTCCTTTTACGGTTTTACCACAGATAACACAAAGCGTCCTTCCGCCCAGAGGCAGGCATTTACCAGGGCCTGTGTGGCGGCGGTTGAGGAGCTGGCAAAGGAAGATGCCAGCCTGCTTGTGCTGGGAAATACAAAATCCCCCATGTTTCCCCATGAGCTTCTTCCCTTTACCGCCAGGCATGATTTTGGAAAAGGCGGGATGAAGATTAACTTCCTGGTAAACTACAGCTGGGAGTGGGATTTGGGCTATAAGAATGGGACGATAGGGCCGGGACTTAAAACAGCTGAGGTTTCCAGAATCGACCTGATTATACGGTGGGGAGGAAGACGTCGTCTGTCAGGCTTTTTGCCGGTGCAGTCCGTGTATTCGGATTTTTATGTGGTGGACGATTACTGGCCTGACTTTAAGAGGGAACATGTGGAAGATGCCCTTAAGTGGTACGCGGCCCAGGATATTACCCTGGGAGGGTGATTTTTTGACAAATTTCAACGTGTAATCGTCTTTTTTCAACATTTTAGGATTAATAATACCAGGGGGGTGTAAAATACTAAAGATTAAAATTGCGGTACGGGGACAGGTGCATGATACAGATAGCAATATGTGATGATGACTTTCAGGTGTGCAGCCAGCTGGAGGACTATATCAGGCGATGGAAAGAGGGGCGCAGGCTGGAGGTTGAGATATTCAACACCGGTAAGGAATTTGAGGAAGCACTCAAGGAACGGCATTATGATTTGATTTTTCTGGACATTGTGATGAGGGACAGGAACGGGATTGAACTGGGCAGGTTCATTCGGGAAGAGCTGGGCAATGATACGAGCATGATTGTCTATATGTCGGCTTACGGGGATGAATACGCGCTGGATTTGTTCCAGTTCCAGCCCTTTCATTTTATAAAAAAGCCAATCAGGCCAGAGGACTTCCAGAATATATTTTATAAAGCTTGCGAAAAGATAGAGGGTGATGCCGGAATCTTTGAATTCAAATCAAGCCGGACCGTATACAGAATACCTTTAAAAGACATCCTCTATTTTGAAGGTGATAACCGGCGGGTAAAGATTGTGACTGCCGGCCATACATATCATTGCTATTCCACCTTAGAAAATTTGTTTTCCAAAATCAACATGGAGCAGGCTGGTTTCATACGGCTGCATAAGTCCTATGCCGTAAATCTCAGGTATGTGGCCACCTTCAGTGTGCGTATGGTGACCCTGTTTGACGGTTCGGAGTTTACGGTCAGCGCTCCTTTTAAGGAGAATGCACTGAGGCAGTATGAGGGGTATATTTCCAAGACGGGAATGGGACGGGGAGATACGCCCGGAGAATAAATGCAGAAAAAAAAGCAGATGCACAAAAACAAGGCAGGCGTCAGAAGGTTTTTCCTTCAGACGCCTGCCTTTTATGGACCGTTGGAAACAGGCCTATGGGGTTTCATAGATTCCCTTAATGATTCTTACGGTCTTGTCCATGCCAAGCTTGCTGATGTTAAGCAGCATCTGGTGGGACTCAATGCTGCCCCATTTGCGTTTGGTGTAGTTTTCGTAATAGTTTTTGCGGCGGCGATCCGTGGACTTGATGGCGTTGACAGCATCTCTCTCTGAAAAACTGTAGCGATCCATAATCCGGCGCACCCGGTCTTCCATATCGGCGCAGATAAATACGTCAATCAGGTCGGGGTGGCTGCGGAGCACATAATCACCGCAGCGGCCTACGATGACACAGGGGCCCTTCTGGGCCAGTGCCTCTATAATAATGGTTTGGGTGACATAAGTGCTGTCATTCAGGGATAATCCATATCCGGTTACGGAATTAGGCTCTTTGGGAATCTGATAGCCGGCCAGGAAGGAGGACAGTGCGGACTCGTCTGCCTTTTCAATGCTTACAGGAGAATGTCCCATCCTTTCAGCGGCCATCTCCACCAGATTCCGGTCATAGAGAGGAATACCCAGCTGGTCTGACAGCCTTTGGGCGACTTCGTGGCCTCCGCTGCCGAACTGACGGGCTATCGTGATAATCTTATGGCTCATAGTTCCACTCCTTTCCAACCTTAAAAATGCAAATATGCACAAAACATTTCTTATATGTACTATTATAACGCACTATTTGCACAAAAGATATATAAAATTGGAAATTTATATGTTTTTCAGATTTGGATTTCCCGGAGCTGCAGCCAGCAATCATTTGTATCCCTTTTCTGCCTCTTCGGTCTGTGACATATCGGCGGCCGCGGCCTCACTGTATGCTGCCTCTGTTTGTCCGGTGTGCGCTGTTACCTCCATGCATTCCTCCGATGGTTCCCGGTCCATGCAGTTCCCGCAGTCCCGGCAACCTCCGCAGTCCACGGGTGCCGGCCCATTGCCCTGGCCGGATTCCCGTTTCTCATGCATCAGTTCCCATATGGTATCGTGCATCCATTTTACCGTATCGCTGAGAATTTTGTTTTCTGTATCCAGGTTCATGATTACATTGTTCATTTCAGCAATGATTTCCCGGCTGTTGTAGCGCTTATGGGGTTCGGTCAGACGGGTGATAAGGGACGGATTGGTCTTCAGGATTTCCCTGGAGAGAAATTCGTCACGCTCATCGCAGGACATCCGCATGAATTCAGTGTAATGCATCCTGACCATGTGCATGGCTTCCTGGGTGCCGCATTTGGGGCACTGGGGATGACGGGATGTCTGATAATAGGCATAGTGTCCGCATTTGGGGCAATAAAAAACAGCAAGTTCTCTCATAATGTCCTCTCCTGATTAATACTTATTAATATATATAGCGTTTCAAATCGCAAAATATACCACTTTTTTCCGCGATTTTTGTAAATTCGTCAGATTGGACAAAAAAACGGCAGACTAATTGGTTAGTCTGCCGTGGGCCGCCGGTTAAATGAACGGATGCAGGGGCGGCCTTATGGTTGCTGTGTGTCTGTTACTGGGCGGTGTTCTGAGTCTGGATGACACCTTCTGTGTTTACGGTCCATACCTTGTCGTTCTCGTCCTTGAAATCCTTGTAGCCGCTGCCAAGCTCAGGCATGGCGTTTGATTTGGAGGAAGAGGTGGCCTTCTGTACGGCGCCGTTGCTGTTTACAAGATACTGATTGCCGTTTAACTCTACAGGTGCAAAGCGCAGGTCCTTGTCAGCTTCCTGACGCAGGCCGTATACATACAGCACATTGTCCTTGATGCCGTGGAAGCCCTGGCCCTTTCTGGAGCCGTCGGTGTGGAAATACCAGTTCTGGGTCTCGCCTAAGTCCTCATCGAAGATGACCTGCTTGCCGGTTTTCATGACGCCCTCTTCATCAAAGTAGAAGTTAGCCACATTGCCGTCCTCCAGGTTTACCACCTTCTTGCCGGTCTGCATTTCGCCCTTTGTGTTAAAAGCGTATTTTCTGGATTCAATGGTGAACAGTTCAAGACCCTTTTCTGCGTGGTAGGGCTTGCCGTTCTTGAAATAGAAGCGGTAAAGCTCGGCTTCTTCGCTGAGTCCTTCTATGCCTTCGATGGTTCTCCATCCGGAAGCGCGCTTTCCGTCCTCATCGTAGTACTGATAGCCGGCAGCGGTCTGCTCAGACACAGGAGCTGCCTCGGAAGGGGTAGCTGTCTGGGCCTCGCCGGACTCTGCTGCTGCCTGGACAGGAAGCTTGTACCAGCCTGTCTGCATGCGGCCGTCCACGAAGGTGTAGTACTGGCCTTCAATCTTTTTGTCAACCTCATTTTCAATACGCTTGCCCGTATTGTCGAAGTAGTACCATGATTCAACGTATTCCGGATCATCGGTTTCATCTGCCAGGAGAATCCAGCCGGTTTTTCTGCTTCCGTCCTCGCCGAGATAGTAGTTGTAACCATCTACGGTGATGGAACCGGTCTGCATAATACCGTCCTCGTTGAAATAATACCAGCTTCCATTGATGGAAGCCCATCTGGAGGTCAGGGCCTTGCCGTCCCTTCCATAATAGTAGTACAGGAATTCAGGAGCATCGTCCTCATCCCAGAAATCTTCATTTTCCACGGAAACCCACTTCATGCTCACGCGTTTTCCGTCTTCTCCTACGTAATACTCATCAATCTGTCTGTCAGCGGCGCGGATTCCGTCTGAATCCAGGTAGTACCAGTCATCGCCATTCTTCTTCCAGGTATCGGTGATTGCCTCGCCGTAAGAATCATAGTAATACCAGTTTCCGTTTTCCTCTGTCCAGCCCACGGTTTTTGCGTAAGCAGTGGAAGCGGTGCCGATGAAGTTAGGGGTTACTGCTGCCATGAACATGGCAGTGGATAATACAGCCAGAACTTTGATCTGTTTTTTCATAATAATGAATCTCTCCTTTTTGATATGTGTGTTTGTCTGTGGCCGAAAATCCGGTGTTGCATTACGTGGTTTATTATAACGGACATGAATGTGTAATGATAGTGATGGTTGCTGGAAGTTATGGAAGGCACTGGAGGGGGGGCCCTAAAGCCGCTCCGGCGGTCATTGTAAGAGAAAATATAGTATTATTTTAAGGCGTTTTATGCTATACTCTCCATAGTTGATAGACCGGAAGGGGGACCTTAATTTATGAAAATGAAGATTTCCAATTATATAGCAGGCAAGCTGGTGGAGGAGGGAATCAGCCAGGCTTTCATGGTGACAGGGGGAGGCGCCATGCATCTGGACGACGGCCTGGGGCACCAGGAGGGGCTTCACTGTATCTATAACCACCATGAGCAGGCATGCGCCATGGCTGCTGAGGCTTACGCCAGGATTCACAACCGCATCGCGGCGCTGTGCGTCACCACCGGTCCGGGAGGAACCAATGCAATTACCGGTGTGGTGGGGGGATGGCTGGATTCCATTCCCATGCTGGTACTGTCGGGGCAGGTGCGCTATGATACAACGGCCAGGTGGTCCGGTGTGGGCATCCGCGCCATGGGCGACCAGGAGTTTGATATCTGTAAAGCCATTGACTGTATGACAAAGTATTCGGAGATGGTCATTGATCCCATGAGGATCAGGTACTGTCTGGAGAAGGCCCTTTACCTGGCCCGGTCCGGGCGTCCGGGCCCCTGCTGGCTGGATATTCCCCTGAATGTACAGGGCGCCTTTGTGGAGACAGAGGAGCTTCCTGGCTTTGACGCGGCTGACTACGAGGCCGGAGGAAACGGCTGGGCCGGAAAGGACGGGGGACACGGGATACCGGAGGACGAGGCGGGAAAGGGAGAACACCGCCAGGTACTGCCGGGAAAGGTGGATGTTTCAGCCGCCCGGACTATTATAGATAAGATAAGGGCTGCAAAGCGCCCTGTCATCAATGCGGGCAACGGAATCCGCATAGCGGGAGCCCATGATTTGTTCATGGATGTGGCCGAAAAGCTGGGCGTTCCTGTGATTACGGGCTGGGACAGCGAAGATATCATGTATGACACCCACCCCCTGTACGTGGGCCGTGCAGGCAATATGGGGGACAGGCCTGGGAATTTTGCCATTCAAAACAGCGATCTGGTGCTCTCCATTGGAAGCCGTCTGAGCATCCGGCAGGTGGGATATAACTTTGAGACATGGGCCAGGGAGGCTTATGTGATTGTCAATGATATAGATGAGGAAGAGCTGAAGAAGCCGTCAGTCCACAGCGACATGCGGGTCCATGCTGATGCAAAGGATCTTCTGGAACAGCTGGACCTGGTACTGGACCGCGTTTTGGCAGAGGAAGAGGGAAATTTCCCTGAGAGCGTCAGCCGTCCAGGCAGCAGACAGGTGTTTGACGGAGGAAAGGGCCTCAGGGATATGACATGGAGCAGAACCTGCGCCATGTGGAAGGAGAAATATCCTGTTATACTGCCCAAGCACTTTTCCCATACGGATGAGGAACCGGCCAATGTGTACGCGTTTATCCATGCTGTCAGCAGCCGCCTGAGAGAGGGGCAGGTGACGGTGGTGGGCAATGGCTCCGCCTGTGTGGTGGGGGGACACGCCTATATCATAAAAAAGGGCCAGCGTTTCATAACCAATTCCGCCATTGCCTCCATGGGATATGACCTGCCGGCAGCCATAGGCGCCTGGACTGCTTCCAGGGATAAGGGCTGCTACAGCCAGGGCGGGGACAGAAGCGGAGAGGACCTGATCCTGGTGACTGGGGACGGAAGCATGCAGATGAATCTTCAGGAGCTGCAGACCATCATCCACCACAGAATGGGGATCAAGATATTTGTGATTAACAACGGGGGATACCATTCCATCCGCCAGACCCAGAAGAATTTCTTTGGGGAGCCGCTGATTGGAATCGGCGTGGACAGCGGGGATTTGAGCTTCCCGGCTCTGGATAAGCTGGCGGCGGCCTACGGCTACCCCTACGTGTCAGCAAGGCACAACAGCGAGCTGGGGGAGGCTGTGGAGAAAACCCTGGCGGCAGAGGGTCCTGCTATCTGCGAGGTATTCGTGTCCATGGACCAGAACTTTGAACCCAAGTCATCCGCCAAGAGACTGCCGGACGGCACCATGGTGTCGCCGCCCCTGGAGGACCTGTCGCCCTTCCTGCCGGATGAGGAGATGGATGAAAATATGATTATTCCCAGGATCAAGGGATAGACCTGCCAGCAGACCAAAGGACAGGCCTGCCGCGGGAGATCCGGGATAAGAAGGAGTATATGTTATGCGTGTAATCGTAACAGGAGCTACCAGTTTTATCGGAAAGGCTGTTACAAAAGAGCTGCTGGCCGGAGGCCATCATGTATTTGCCGTGGTAAGGCCGGACTCTCCGGGGCGCGGCCGGCTTGAACGGCCCGGAGCGGAAGCCGGGGAAAAGACAGGAGAAGAGACAGGCAATAAGGCCGGAAAAGAAGCGGGAAAAGAAGGGGGGCGCCTTACCGTCCTTCCCTTTGCCCTAAAGGACATCGGTAAGCTGGACGCCTGCCCGGAACTGGTCTCCTGTCCGGTTTTAAAATCCCGTTCTGACTCCAAAACAAAGGCAGACCTGTGGCTTCATCTGGGCTGGGAGGGGGCCGGCAGTGCCAACCGCCAGGACCCTCATGTCCAGGCCCGCAACATCGGGTATGCCCTGGATTCCCTTCACACGGCAGCCCGTCTGGGGTGCGCCAGGTTTCTTTTTTGCGGCTCCCAAGCCGAGTACGGCATTGCGGACGGCGTTATGGGCGAGGAGATTTTGTGCCGTCCTGTCTCTGAATACGGAAAGGACAAGCTGGAGGTATGCCGCAGGGCAGGGGAAGAGGCAAAGGCCCTGGGGATTGATTATATCCATGCCAGGATATTCAGCGTTTACGGTCCCGGAGACCATCCATGGTCCCTGGTGTCCACCTGCCTCAATACCTTTCTTAAAGGAGGCAGGATGGAGCTTGGGGCATGTACCCAGCAGTGGAATTTCCTTCATGTGAGGGATGCGGCCAGGGCCCTGACAGGGCTTCTGCTTGCCAAAGTACCGGCCGGCGTGTATAATGTGGCAGGAGAAGACACCCGCCCCCTTAAGTCGTACATTGAACAGATGCACCGGCTCTGCGGTGAAAAGGGCACCTATGAATATGGAAAACGGCCGCCCAATGCAGAGGGAGTGGTATCCCTGGTGCCGGATATCAGGAAGCTTAAGGAAGCAGCAGGATTCGCCCAGGAGATTTCGTTTGAGGACGGAATCAGGGAAATGATTGGATTATATAAGGAGAATTGTCTATGAAACGATGCATCGCCTGCGGCGCCCCGTTATGGGAGACGCCGCTGCTTACGTTAGATAATATGCCTGCCTCGGCCCAGCACATGCCGGATGCACAGGGGGTAAAGGAGGACCGGGGACTGACCCTGGATTTATGCCAGTGCATGGGCTGCGGGCTGGTCCAGTTTGACTGTGAGCCGGTGGACTATTACCGGGATGTAATTCGGGCCGGAGGTTTTTCAAAGACCATGGTGGAGCTGCGCAGATACCAGTATAAGCATCTCATTGACAGCTATCATCTGGAGGGAAAGAAATTCATCGAAGTGGGATGCGGCCAGGGAGAATTCTTAAAGGTTCTGTCGGAATTTCCGGTGGAGGTTCACGGCATAGAACATGATCCCCATCTGGTGGAGCTGGCAAGGGCCCAGGGGCTGGATGTGACGGAAGGGTTTACGGAAACAGAGGATACGCGGTTTACAGGCGGGCTGTATGACGTATTCCTGTCCTTTAATTTCCTGGAGCACCAGCCGGACCCCAGTACCATGCTCCAGGCCATATACCGCAACCTGGAGGACGATGCCATGGGGCTTATCACAGTCCCCAGCTTTGAATATATCATGGACCACAACAGCTATTATGAACTGATACGGGACCATCTGGCCTACTACACCTTTGAGACCCTTACCCCCCTTCTGGAGCGCAACGGGTTCCAGGTGGAAGAGTGCGAGGTTATCAACCGGGACACCCTTTCCGTTATTGTAAGGAAGCGTCCGCAGATGGATACGGAGAACCTGCTGGAGTGTTATGTGAACCTGAAACGGGAGAGGGAGACTTATATGAAGTACCTGGATGCCTGGGATAAGAAGGTGGCCATCTGGGGAGCCAGCCACCAGGGCTTTACCCTTGCAGCCACTACCAAGCTGGGGGAAAAAGCAAGGTATATCATAGATTCCGCACCCTTTAAGCAGGGAAAGTTTGCCCCCGCGTCCCATCTTCCCATCGTTGGACCGGACCATTTCCATGAACACCCGGTGGATGCCATCATAATCACGGCCCCCGGTTATACGGATGAGATAGCGGCAAGCATACGCCAGAAGTTCGGGACCGCCGTGGAAATCAGGGCCATGCGTTCCAACCATCTGGAGATGGTTTAGGAGGATGATAACATGCGCGTAGTAATTACCGGAGCAACCGGTTTTATCGGAAGCAATCTGGCCAGGGTGTTTCTGGAGCAGGGGGCCCATGTGTACGCCCTGGTGCGTCCGGGTTCCCTTCATCTGGACGCCCTTCCTGTTCATGAGAGACTGCATACAGTGGCCTGCGACCTGGCCCATGTTCTGGAATGCATCCCTGAGGTGGGACATGCAGACTGCTTTTTCCATATGGCCTGGGGAGGCGTGAACCGGGAGGAGATAGACTCGCCGGAGGTTCAGGCCCGCAATGTGGCAGGCTCCCTGGACTGTGTGGAGGCAGCCGGACGTCTGGGATGCCGGGTATTCATGGACGCTGGTTCCAGAGTGGAATACGGGGCCGTTGACGGAATCATGGAAGAGGAAGCGCCCTGCCGTCCCATCAATGAATACGGAAAGGCAAAATGGGAGTTTTACCAGAAGGCAGCTCCCCTTTGCAGCCGTATGGGCCTTCACTATTACCATCTGAGATTTTTCAGTGTGTACGGCTGCGGGGATCATCCGTGGTCCATCATATCCACCCTGGTGCGGGATTTAAGGCAGGATAAGAAGGTTTCCCTGAGCGCGTGCAGGCATATGTGGAATTTTATGTATATTGAGGATGCGGTACAGGCAGTATATGAATTATACAGGCAGGCCGTAAATGAAGAACCTGGTTCAAAAAAGGACAATTTGCGCAGTCCCATAAGCGCTATTGTCAACATAGCCAGCCAGGATACCAGGCCCCTCCGGTCCTTTGTTGAGGAAATCCATGAAATCGTAGGATTTAAGGGAACGCTGGAGTACGGGACCTTTGAGCAGGCCAAAGAGGGCGCCCTGTCCATCCGGCCTGACATTACCAGACTTAAGAGACTCACAGGCGGCAGATGGCAGGAGCGCTATACCTTCCGCCAAGGCATCGAAGAAACCATAGAGAAAGAAGAAGCATAGAGAGATATGAAGAAAATCAGCGTATTGATTCCCTGTTATAATGAAGCGGAAAATGTAGGCCCTATCAGCAGGGCAGTGACGGAAATCCTGGAAAAAGAGCTGCCGCAGTATGACTATGAGCTGGTATTCATTGATAATGATTCCACAGACGGCACCAGGGATATCATCCGGGGCCTGTGCGCGGACAACCCGCGCATCAAGGCCATACTCAATGCCCGGAATTTCGGCCAGTTCAATTCCCCCTATTACGGAATGCTCCAGGTCACCGGAGACTGCGTCATTGAGATGGTGGCGGATTTCCAGGACCCTGTGGAAATGATACCTAAATACATCCATGAGTGGGAGAAGGGATATAAAATCGTTATCGGCATCAAGACCAGCAGCAAGGAAAACCGTCTGATGTACTGGCTCAGAAGCTGCTATTACAAGACCATCAAGAAATTGTCGGATGTGGAGCAGATTGAGCATTTTACCGGTTCCGGTCTCTATGACAGGGAGTTCATCGAGGTCTTACGCAACCTGGATGACCCCACTCCTTTCCTCAGGGGAATCGTGGCTGAGCTGGGATACCGCCGCAAGGAGATTCCCTATGAGCAGCCGCGCCGCAGGGCGGGTAAGACCCATAATAACTTTTATCGTCTGTACGACGCCGCCATGCTCAGCGTTACTTCCTATACAAAAGCAGGCCTGCGTCTGGCTACGATTTTCGGCAGCATATGCGCTGTTGTCAGCATGCTCATCGCCATGGTCTACCTGGTAATGAAGCTGATTTGGTGGGACCGTTTCCCGGCAGGCATGGCGCCCATGCTGATCGGAATGCTGTTTTTGGGGTCGGTACAGCTGTTCTTCATCGGTTTTCTGGGAGAGTATATCATGAGTATTAACCAGCGGGTGATGAAGCGGCCCCTGGTTATTGAGGAAGAGCGTATTAATTTTAACGAGGAAGAGAAAAAGGGCGGTAATGAAGCATGAAATATAAGATAGACGTGGTACGCATCCGGGAGAATTCCATTACCCTTAACGGATGGGCTATAGGTAAATCCCCTGACAGCAAGGCCACCTTCCGGGTGGAGGATGAGAAGCGCCAGCCGGTAAAATTTAAGCATGTAAATACCCGCAGGGATGATGTGAGCCAGATATATTTTAAGAAGGTCTATGACCGGGAATTTGGATTTGACATCCAGTTTCCCTATGAGCGGGGGAAGGATTATTACCTGCTGATCCGCTGTGAGGGACGCCAGGCAAAAATCAAGTACAATGAGGAACTGATTGCCAGGCGGGCCAGCGTGGCCCACAAGCGCATGGAGAAGCTTAAGGACCTGATGAACATGGAGACAGTCCATGTGGCCATGGATTTTTGGAAGGAGCATGGCCTTAAGGCCCTTGTGGTCAAGTCAAAGCACAAGCTGCAGGGAATTGACAATGATTACGATTACAGCGAGTGGTATGAGCTGACTAAACCAACGGACGAGGAGCTGGCGGAGCAGAGAAAGCATTTATTTGATTTTGAGCCCATGCTGTCTGTTGTGATTCCCGCCTATAAGACCCCGGAGCGCTATCTCAGGGAAATGCTGGACTCTATCATGGGACAGACCTATACAAACTGGGAGATATGTGTTGCAGACGGAAGCCCCAGGGGAGAGGGGCTGGAGCGCGTGCTTAAGAAGTACGCGGACCGTGACCGGCGTGTGCGCTATGAGATTCTGGGCAGCAACCGCGGAATCTCAGGCAATACCAATGCAGCCCTGGATATGGCCAGGGGAGACTTTGTCATCCTGGCCGACCATGACGATACGCTTCCTCCCAATGCTTTTTATGAGGTCGTGAAGGCAATCAATGAAAATCCGGACTGCCAGGTTATTTATTCTGATGAGGATAAGCTGGACATGGATGGAAAGGCCTTGTTTGACCCTCATTTCAAACCGGATTTCAACCCGGATTTGCTGACCAGCGTCAATTATATATGCCATCTGTTCATCATAAGGCAGGATTTGTTAAAGCAGGTGGGCGGATTCCGCCAGGAGTTTGACGGCGCCCAGGATTATGATTTCATTTTCCGGTGTACGGAGGCGGCAAAGAGGGTATACCATATTCCCAAGGTCCTCTATCACTGGCGCTGCCATCAAAATTCCACGGCCAGCAACCCGGAGAGCAAGATGTATGCCTTTGAGGCCGGATCCAGAGCCATCATGGCCCACTATGAGCGTATGGGAATTCCGGCGGTGAAGGTGGAGAAGGGCGTGGACTATGGTATTTACCATACCACCTTTGAGATACAGGGGGAACCTCTGGTGTCCGTCATCATCCCAAATAAGGACCACAGTCAGGACCTGGATGTGTGTGTGCGGTCCCTGATGGAGAAATCGTCATACCGGAACCTGGAATTCATTATCGTGGAAAATAACAGTTCCCAGAAGGAAACCTTTGCCTACTATGATAAGATGCAGGCGGAGCACACCAATTTCCGGGTGGTTACCTGGAAGGAGGGCTTCAACTATTCAGCCATCAATAATTACGGAGCCTCCTTTGCAAAGGGTGAATACCTGCTGCTGCTCAACAATGACACGGAGCTGATTGAAGAGGACAGTATAAAGGAAATGCTGGGATTCTGCCAGAGGGAGGATGTGGGCATTGCAGGAGCCAGACTTCTCTATGGGGATGACACCATACAGCATGCCGGAGTGGTCATAGGCTTTGGCGGCATTGCGGGCCATACATTTATCGGACTTCATAAGGCCGAGAACAGCTATTTCCACAGAGCCATGTGCGCCCAGGACTACAGCGCCGTCACGGCGGCCTGCCTCATGACGAAGAAATCCGTCTTTGACCAGGTGGGAGGTTTGAGCCCGGAGCTGGCAGTGGCTTTTAATGACATTGATTACTGCATGAAAGTACGCGCCCTGGGAAAAATGGTAGTGTATGCGCCTTATTCATGCTTTTACCACTATGAATCCAAGTCCAGAGGACTGGAGGATACGCCTGAAAAGATAGCCCGCTTTAACCGGGAAGTGGCCATTTTCATACAGAAGTGGCCTGATATTATTCAAAATGGCGACCCCTTCTACAACCCCAACCTGACGCTGCGCAAATCTAATTTCGCGCTCAGGGACCTTCTGAAGGAAAAAATAGGTGAGCCTTATGACCTTAAGGTTTACGAACAGTTTGCGCCGGAGGACGATACGAAAGCACATGAGTGACCATAGAAATGATTATGAAGCAGAATGCGATTATAAAGCGGGACGCGGCAATGATGCAGAATGCGATTATAAAGCAGGATGCGGCAATGAAGCGGGACGTGGCAATGAAACCGGCCGAAGGACAGGCAGGCGCAGAAAGGTGACCATCGTCATACCCAATTATAACGGGCTTAAGTTTATGGAACCCTGTTTCAGAGCTCTCAGCATGCAGATTTGCCGGGATTTTGACATCCTGGTGGTGGACAACGGTTCCACGGACGGAAGCGTGGATTGGCTGAAGGAGCAAGAGATTCCGGCCATTTTCCTGCCGGAGAACACCGGGTTCTCCGGTGCTGTGAATGTGGGCCTTAAGGCGGCGGCGACTCCCTATGTGATTCTGCTCAACAATGACACAGAGCCGGACTTCCACTATGTGGGAGAAATGATTAAGGCCATTGAGCGCTCCCCAAAGATATTTTCCGTCAGCTGCAAGATGATTCAGCTCTGCAACAGGGAGCTGATGGATGATGCCGGGGATATGTATAGTCTGTTGGGCTGGGCATACCAGAGGGGAGTGGGACGCTCATCCGCAAAGTATAACAGGGCCTGCCGCATCTTCTCGGCCTGCGCCGGGGCAGCCATCTACCGCCGGGAGGTGTTTGATGAAATCGGATACTTTGACGAGATGCATTTTGCGTACCTGGAGGATTTGGACGTTGGCTACAGGGCCAGAATTGCGGGATATGACAACATCTACTGTCCCACGGCCATGGTTTATCATGTGGGAAGCGGCACCAGCGGTTCCAAGTACAATCCCTTCAAGGTAAAGCTGGCTGCCAGGAATAATATTTATCTGAATTATAAAAACATGCCCCTTTTGCAGCTGGCGGTGAACCTGGTTCCGATTCTCCTGGGAATGGGACTTAAATACATGTTTTTTAAGAAAAAGGGATTTGGAAGGGATTATGCGGCTGGTGTGAAGGAAGGCCTGGCAACCGCTAAAAAGTGCCGGAAGGTGCCTTACAGCAGGGAGCGGCTTAAAAATTATCTGGCCATTGAGTGGGAATTGATTACAGGGACCCTTATCTATGTTTATGAGTTTGCCGCAAGGCAGATTGCTAAATTATGAACTTTTTCGAAATTAAGAGAAATGTTATAGAATAATGACGGCTTATCATGTATAATAACAACGATATTTACGGTAAGAAGGGATTCCCTGAGAAACCAAGGTGAAATACAATGATAAAAGATAACCAGAAAAGGCTGAACCGCATGCATGTCCTGCTGGATATACTGGTCACTGTGGTGGCCTATGCTCTGGCATGGTTCATTGTCATCAGCGGAAAGGTACTGCCCTTAGACGAAGGCGTGCTAAAGCCCCAGGTATATTTTATGGCGCTTATTTTTATCGTGCCCATATACCTGATTCTATATGCCAGTTTCCATCTGTATGTGCCCAAACGGATTCAGGGGCGGCGTTCAGAACTGGCCAATATCTGCAAGGCCAATGTCATCGGCCTTATGCTCTTTACGTTCGTACTTTTTGGCCTGCGAAGGTTCGTAAGCCATCTGAGCTATTTCTCCACAAAGATGATTCTGGCATTCTTTGCGGCCAATATCATCCTGCTGGAAGCAGAGCGGATATCTATACGCATCTTCCTGCGCTCCCTGCGGACCAACGGCTATAATCAGAAGCATGTGCTCCTCATTGGCTACAGCCGGGCGGCCGAAGGGTTCATCGACAGGGTCAGCGTCAATCCGGAATGGGGTTACCATGTCCAGGGAATCCTGGATGACCACCGGCCGGCCGGCTTTGCATATAAAAAGGTACAGGTACTGGGACCCACCAATCATCTGGAGGATTTCCTGGCATCCAATACGCTGGACGAAATAGCCATTACCCTGAGCATTAAAGAGTACTCTAATCTGGAACAGATTGTGGCTGCCTGCGAGAAATCAGGCGTGCATACAAAGTTCATACCGGATTATAATAACATAATACCGACGATTCCCTATATGGAAGACCTTCAGGGACTTCCGGTAATCCACATCCGCCATGTGCCCCTTACCGGGGTCTTTAACGCCACCATGAAACGGATAGTGGACTTAGCCGGCGCTCTGTTTGGTCTGATTGTATTTTCGCCTCTCATGCTGGTTACGGCTCTGCTCATCAAAATCACTTCACCGGGGCCCGTGCTTTTCAGCCAGGAGAGGATAGGGTTGCACAACCGTCCCTTTAAGATGTACAAGTTCCGTTCCATGGAGGTTCAGGACCCGGGCAGGGAGCGCAGCCAGTGGACAACGCCCCATGATCCCAGGGTAACGCCTGTGGGACGTTTCATACGCAAGACAAGCATTGACGAGATGCCCCAGTTTTTTAATGTCCTCATTGGTGATATGAGTCTGGTGGGGCCCAGGCCGGAGCGGCCGCTGTTTGTGGAAAAATTTAAAGAAGAGATACCGCGGTATATGATTAAGCATCAGGTGCGTCCGGGACTCACGGGCTGGGCCCAGGTCAATGGCTACCGGGGGGATACATCAATTACCAAGAGGATTGAGCATGACCTTTATTACATTGAGAACTGGAGTCTGGGTTTTGACTTCAAGATTATGTTTCTCACTGTTTTCAAGGGATTTATTAATAAAAATGCATATTGATATGCATGACGTTTGCGTTAAGAATGCTCCTGCGTTTTAGCCGTGCCCGGATACAGTCTGCGGGTCAGGGGAGCGGGGCTGCTTATGAATGATTAGCGCCTGGTTTACGTGATGGAATGAGGATGGACGAATGAATCGTGAGTTTGACAATGGATTTGATGAGGAAGAAGAGAGATTAAGAAGCCGCAGCAGGAAGCGCGATTTAGGCGCCGGTGCCGGGGCTGATTCAGATACAATGCCCCGCGGGCGTACCGGAGGCAGCGGGCAGGAGATAAGGGGCGCCGGACAGGCGGGCCGCGCAGGTTCTGGCGGCGGATCCAGGCAGGGGACGCCGGTACCTGCCGGCAGGGCGTCAGGCAGGACTGCATCAGATGGCCGCGGCTTAGGTTCGGCTGCCGGGCCCAGAACCGGTTCAGGCCCCCGTCCGCGCTATGCCGGAGCGGGAGACGCAGAGCGTACTGCAGGTATATCGGGAAAGAACGGCATGGGAAGCACCTACGGGGGTGAGCGGATGACGGAGCGCCCTGCAGGCGGTGAGGGAAAGGCAGGCCAGCGTCCGCGGTTTGCAGGAGAGAAGCCGGCGGGCCGTCCCGGATACGCAGCCGGAGGGTCCGGTGAGCGCCCCGGATACACAGGCACAGGAGGCAAGGGCGGAGCGCGTCCCGGATACACTGGCACAGGCAGCGGATCTGGTGAACGCCCCGTATATGCGGGCACAGGCAGCAAGAGCGGTGAGCGCCCCGGATATACAGGCACGGGCAGCAAGTCCGGTGAGCGCCCCGGATATACAGGCGCGGGCAGCAAGAGCGGTGAGCGTCCCGGATATACGGGCTCGGGCAGCAAGAGCGGTGAACGCCCCAGATTCACCGGGGACCGGCCTGACGGAAGGCCGGGAGTCTCAGGAAGCAGGCCGGGTGAACGGCCAAGGTATACAGGCGAAGGAAAAGGTGCCAGGACGGCAGCCGGGAATTTGGGGGCTGGTGAGACTGGCGGCCGCACATACAGCCGGTCCTATGCCGGGGCGGAAGACCTTGGCGCCGGTAAGGGCAGGGATTCGTCTTTCGGAAGGAACGGGGGCGGAGCAGGAGGCCGCAGGGCAGCCAGGGAAACGGCGGCAGCGGATCCGGCAGCAGCAGAGATCAAGCGCCGCCGTAAGTTGATAATTGTATTCATCATACTGGAAATCTTATTCCTTTTGGGAACCGGGCTTTACCGGTATGCGCAGAATAAGATGAGTCTGATTCAGCCAAGCCAGTTTAAACCGGCCCAGGTGACTAACCCTAATATCCCTCAAAAGAAGGTAGAGGAGATGGAGGGATACTGGACCATTGCCCTCTTTGGTGTGGACAGCCGGAATAACTCGGTGGGAAAAGGCAATAACGCCGATGTTATCATCATATGCAACATTGACCAGGGCACCGGCGAGATTAAGCTTGTCAGCGTGTTCAGGGACACATATCTCAGTGTAAGTGACAACGGGCTGTACAATAAGATCAATCAGGCTTATTTCCTGGGAGGTCCTGAGCAGGCAGTGGAAGCGCTGAACAGAAACCTGGACCTGCAGATAGATGATTTTGCCACATTTAACTGGAAAGCAGTGGTGGATGCGGTCAATATTCTGGGCGGAGTGGATGTGGAGCTGAGCAAGGCGGAATTTTACTATATCAATGCCTATATTACGGAGACTGTGGAGGCTACCGGAGTAGGTTCCTATCAGTTGAAACAGGCGGGGCTCAACCATTTGGACGGTGTCCAGGCAGTTGCGTACGCAAGGCTTCGTAAGATGGATACAGACTTTGCCAGGACAGAGCGCCAGCGGGAAATCATAGACCTCTGTTTCCAGAAGCTTAAGAAATCCGACTTTGCGGTGGTAAACAATGTCATGGAGGCAGTGTTCCCCCAGATTCTTTCCAGTGTTACCATTGATGACATTATACCGGCAGCCAGAAATCTGACCAAGTATACCATAGCGGATACCATGGGATTCCCGGCAGCCAGAAGCGATGCCAATATGGGCAAAAAGGGCGCCTGCGTCATTCCCCAGACACTGGAGAGCAATGTAACCCTTCTCCACCAGTTCCTGTTTGGGGATGAAAATTACCAGCCCAGTGATATGGTAAAGAAAATCAGTGCCAAGATATCAGCGGATACAGGCATGTACAATGAAGCCATGCCAATCGACCATGTGGGAACAGACGGCGGGTATATCCCCAAGCCCACCCAGGCAACCAAGGCAACGGAAGAGACAAAAGAAAATGAGTCTGAGAGCAGCACGTCCGAGACAGATGAGTCTATCATTGACGGCGAGACGGATTTGGAGATAGAGACAGATGAGTTCGGCAATGAACTGGATCCGCCTGAGGATGACGATATATTCGGACGGCCGGGAGAGAGCAGCGGATCCGGTACCGTTCATCCCGGAAGGCCGGGAGAGAGCAGTTCAGGCAGTATATTCCCGGGGGCTGAGACCTCAGAGGGCGACCAGACAACCGGACCGGGAGCAATCACCTATCCGGGCCAGGACCCCACCAGGGGAACCAGCGCAGCTTATCCGGGGGCCTCAAAGGGGACCACGGCTGCGTATCCCGGAAGCCAGGGAACGTCCCCGGCTTATCCTGGCAGCACCAAGGGTAGCACCGCAGCTTACCCTGGCAGCACCAAGGGAAGTACGGCAGCTTATCCGGGCGCATCGTCCGAGGAATACGTGCCGGAGGGACCGGGGTCTGTGATCATCGGACCAGGAAATTAATGTCAGGATTGTTCGTATAAAAGCAGCAGATATAAAGGCTGTAAAAGTGCCGGCAGGGATTTGCCATTCCCTGCCGGCACTTTTTAGTCTTATATAATAAAATGGTCACACATTTATCACAAATCGTTGCTAAACTGTGTACAGAATCGGGAGATTACGTGAGAAAGGGGAATTATAATGTACGACAACGACCAGAACTACGGGTGGAAGTCTTATGATAACCAGAGTTATGACAACAGGCAGTACGGCGGGGACCCATATGGGCGCCGTCCCCAGCCGGAGGATATGCCCCCAAAGAAGAAAAAAGGCGGCATTTTAAAAAAAGCAGCCCTGATTACAGCGGGTGCCCTTCTCTTTGGCACTGTCTCAGGGGCGACCATGGTGGGGGTCAATGTGGCTGCATCCAGATTCATGGGAAACAGCGCGGCTGCATCGGCTGAAGCGGAAAAAAAGGAAGAGATATCAAAGGCCCAGACAGAAAGTCAGGACAGCAGCCAGGATAACGGCCAGGGAAGCGCCCAGGGTAACGGCGGATACCAGCAGGGCCAGAGGAATAACGGAAAGACAGTGGCGGATGTGTCCGATATTGTGGAACAGGCCATGCCCACAGTGGTGGCAATCACCAGTACGGCGGTATACCAGAGCGATAATTACGGATACGGCTGGTTTTTCAGGGGCGGACCCCAGACCTATGAGGTGCCCAGCAGCGGTTCGGGAATCATAGTGGGTGAGAATGACAAAGAACTTCTCATCGTGACCAACAACCATGTGGTGGAGGATTCCACCTCCCTGAAGGTGGCCTTTATTGACAGCGAGGTGGTGGACGCAGCCATCAAGGGAACGGACGCAGAAACGGACCTGGCAGTCATAGCAGTGCCCCTGGAGCAGATTAAGGATGATACCAAGAGCAAGATTAAGGTGGCAAGGCTGGGCAACTCCGATGAACTGAAGGTGGGACAGGGCGTCATTGCCATCGGCAATGCGCTGGGCTACGGCCAGTCCGTGACTGTGGGGTATGTAAGCGCCCTCAACCGGGAAGTCAGGGTATCAAGCACCAGTACCAGGGAGCTTCTTCAGACCGATGCGGCCATCAATCCCGGCAACAGCGGAGGCGCCCTTCTTAATATGAAGGGAGAGGTGATAGGCATCAATGCCGCCAAGTATTCCTCCACCGAGGTGGAAGGGATCGGCTATGCCATTCCCATATCCAAGGCAGAGGACATTATGAACCAGCTTATGAACCGCAAGACCATGAATCCGGTGGAGGAGGCCAAAAGAGGCTATCTGGGCATACAGGGAACCAGTGTGGATGAAGAGTCCGCAGCGGCCTTCGGAATGCCAAGGGGTGTGTATGTATACAAGATACTGGAGGAAGGAGCCGCGGCCCAGTCTGATCTGAGGGAAAAGGATATCATCACCAAGGTGGACGGACAGAGCGTCCGGAACATGACGGATTTGCAGGAGCTTCTGGCCTGCTATGAGATGGGAGAACAGATTGATCTGACGGTACAGACCCAGAAGGACGGGGAATACCAGGAAAGGACAGTGACCATTACACTGAAGGCCATGCCCCAGGAGAATACGGAAACCCAGGCCCAATAACTTAAATTTTTCAAAACAATATGAAATGAAAATGCTTCCTCTTGTTTGGGGGAGCATTTTGTTATATACTTTACGTTAAGCGGCGGGACGATGGAACGCCCCGGTACGCCCTTTAACAGAGAGGAGAACTGACTTGGACGAAAAAGATTATACCCAGGATGTGGAGACATCCGGCCATGGTGAAGATAAAGACAAACAAAAGGAAGAGGACCGCTACGAAAAGGTGTGTTACATGTGCCGGCGGCCTGAGAGCAAGGCCGGCCCCATGATATCCATGCCCGGCGGCATGAATCTCTGCCATGACTGTATGCAGAAGGCATTTGATTCCGTGACAAAGGGGGGCATGGATTTTTCCAAACTGCCCAATATGCCTTATATGAACATGAACCTCAATGACCTGAACATGACGCCTCCCGCAGTGGAAATCCCAAAAAAGCAGAAAATCAAGAAAAAAGCCAAGGAACAGCCGGTCCTGACCATGAAGGACATACCGGCTCCCCATGTCATCAAGGCAGAGCTGGATGAGTATGTTATCGGCCAGGAAAAAGCCAAGAAAGTAATGGCAGTAGCTGTATATAACCATTATAAAAGGGCATTTCTGGACCAGCCCTCTCAGGACGGAGCCGGGGAGGATGCCGGAACAGATAAGAACATTGTCATTGAAAAGTCCAACATACTGATGATAGGACCCACGGGAAGCGGAAAGACCTACCTGGTTAAGACGCTGGCCAGACTTCTGGATGTGCCTCTGGCCATTGCCGACGCCACCTCCCTGACAGAGGCCGGTTACATAGGCGATGATATAGAGAGCGTGGTGTCCAAGCTTCTGGCTGCTGCGGATAACGATGTGGAGCGGGCTCAGAGGGGAATCATATTTATTGATGAGATTGACAAGATAGCAAAGAAGAAACAGACCAATACAAGGGATGTAAGCGGCGAATCCGTACAGCAGGAGCTGCTCAAACTGCTGGAGGGGAGTACTGTGGAGGTGCCGGTAGGCTCCAACCAGAAAAACGCCATGACGCCCATGGCAACGGTCAATACAGACAATATTCTGTTCATCTGCGGCGGCGCATTCCCTGATTTGGAGGATATTATTAAGGAGCGCCTGATGAAGAAAACCACCATGGGCTTTGGTTCCATCCTGAAGGATACATATGATAAGGATCCCGATATTCTGGGCCAGGTGGCCAATGAGGATTTGCGGACCTTTGGTATGATTCCCGAGTTCCTTGGAAGGCTTCCCGTGACAGTAACCCTTCAGGGGCTTACGGAGGATATGATGGTCCGCATCCTGAAAGAGCCGAAGAACGCCATCACCAAACAGTACGAGCGCCTGCTGGAGATGGATGAGGTACGGCTGATCTTTGAGGATGAGGCCCTTAAATGGATTGCCGGTGAAGCCATCAAGAGAGGGACCGGGGCCAGGGCGCTGAGAGCCATTCTGGAGGAATTCATGCTGGATATCATGTATGAGATTCCCAAAGATCCAAATATCGGCTCTGTGGTTGTCACCCGTCCCTATCTGGAAAAAAGCGGCGGACCATTGATACAGATGCGGGGATGATTCATACCTTCCCAGGATCGTTCATACCGTACTGAGCAAAGGATTATTCCCGGATACGCAGGAAGGTTTCATATAAATCCAGTGCTCCGTAGCCCCACTCTTCGTTGGGGTAGCGGAGTGCTGGATTTCTTCTTGCTCCCCGGATTAAATAGGATTTCACAGATGCCTGGCTCATGGTAATCTGGTTGCTCTCCACGATTCCCCATCCATAGAGACTGGCCACAGCACCCGCCACATGGGCGGCTGCCACTGAGGTGCCGCTGCGGGTGGTCATGGGCACAGAGCCGCCAGCTCTGCGCCCCACAGAAGGCCCCATTACATTGACGCCCGGAGCTGCCAGCTCCGGCTTTACGATACCGGAAGGGGTGAAACCGCGGCTGGAGTGGATGTAAATACTGTTGTTCAGGTGGTTATAGGCCCCCACTGTAATGGGCGCGGCCGTATTGCCGGGCAGGGTAATGGTGGTGTCAGGAGTGGGACGCAGAAATACAGTCTCATCTGATACCAGTCCCTCGGAGGGCAGCCACATATGGAATTCTCCTGTAAAATACTGGGTATTATAGACCCGCACCTTCCATATGCCGGCCACAGGATTTCTAAAACGCATGAATATCAGCTGTTTTCCGGCGCCGGATTCAATGAGCTGGTAATTGACCGTAATGACCGTTGGTTCCAAAAGAAAAGGGATAGAGGTCTCGTTCCTGGCTATAATAGGAATACGGGAGATTATCTCGCCGCTGGGCGAGACAAAGCCCACGGAATAGGTATCGGCAGTGGAGGCCCAGAGCTCCAGGGAAAAACCGCGGGCTGATTCTTCCGGTCCCACCCGGATTTCCACATCATCCCACTCCTGTCCGGACGGAATGGTGCCGAAATGGTGATGGGCCCGGCCTGTCTCATTGCCTGCCGCAATGACCGCTGCCCGGCCCAGGAAACGGCTGGCATCCTGTACAACGCTGCTTAAGGGTGAGGTGCCTTCGTGGCTTCCCAGGTTGGAGCCAAGGGCTATGAGAATGATGAGGGGGCGTCCCAGGCGGAATGCGGTCACTCTCAGGTATTTAATTCCCATCATGATGTCGTTTTCCTGGTAGGCATCCGCGTCCTGGCTGACAAGGTAGAACTCACGGAGATAGCGTTTTGCCTGTTTCAGTTTGACCACTATGAGCTCGCACTCCGGAGCTGCGCCGGTGAAATCCTGTTCCGGCAGGGAGCCGCCGGCGGCAATACCGGCCAGAAAGGTACCGTGGCCATTGGTGTCTGTGGAGGGCACCAGGTCCAGGGGGCTGTCGGAGGCAAGGGCCTGGTTGATTTGCTCCCTGGTAAATTCAGTGCCATAAGAGGCGCCGCTGAGTTCATAATAGGCCGGCACGCCGGGAGGAAGGGTATCCCCTCCTGCGGGGATGCTCTGGTCCCACAGACCGGCAATTCGGGTGGAGCCGTCCTGATAGCGGAATAAGGGGTTGGTATAGTCAATGCCGGTATCCACGATACCGATAAGGGTCCCGCGCCCCCTGTTTCCCAGGGCAGGCGCGGCAAAGGTGGTAAGTATGCCGGAAGCCTCCATGCTGGAACTGTCCAGAAGGGAAAAAAGTCCGGGTACGGTATAGTAGCTGTACCGGGCCAGGGAAATGGGGGTTACGGTATCCAGAGGAGTGTAGATGATATTGTATTCATCGTTCACATAATCCATACAGGGAATATCGGCCGGATTGCCGATAATCTGCTGCTGGCTTCCAATTCTGTATATGAAATCAGCAATATTCTCATCGGCGGAATTAAATGGGCAGTCTGCCATGGCACACCTCGGGCAGGATATTTGTTATAGTATATGCTTGAATTCAGAAACCTTTCACTGGACGGAGGTGTGAAACCATAGTAAAATGAAATAAAAGGGTGGAAAGGAAGGCGAATCTATGATTTATGGCTGGATAATAGGCGGGCTGGCTGCCCTGGATCTGGGAGTCAAGAGTGTGGTGGAGGGCCAGGAGGACGACACATTTCCAAGGGATCTGCCGTCTGCCAAAGGATTTATAAAGCTTCATAAGAACCACAACAGCGGTTTTCCCTTCGGATTCATGAAGGAAAGGCCGGAATTGGTAAAGGGGATTCCGCTTATGGTGATTTCGGCCATGGCCGGTGCCCTGGCAGCCATGATGCAGGATAAGGGAAAGACCGGGGAGAAGCTGGGCCTGTCCCTTGTGATGGGAGGCGCTCTCAGCAATCTGTACGACCGTGTGGTGCGCGGGTATGTGGTGGATTACTTCACCATTGAATGGAAATCCCTTAAGAAGGTGGTGTTCAATCTGGGCGACATGTTCGTGTTTTTGGGAAGTGCTGTCTTTGTGCTGGCGCAGGCTGTGGGGAGCCTGGAAGACGCGGGTGTGAAGAAGAAAAAGAAATAAGAGAAAATAAGGCCCGGCAAAGGGCATCTGATGGAAGAGAAGAGAGAATGACCGGATTCCATGGCCATGACTGGAAGCGGGCATTCTCTCTTTTGATCATTAACTGAGCATCCCTCCTATGGTTCCTCCCAGCGCGCATATGCCCATGACGGTCACAGAGCGTTCCATATCAATGGCTGACCCCATATTCATGGCCCAGGACACTGCAAAAAGCACCAGGAAGTACAGAAGCCCTGACAGAAGCCCCCAGAAGAACCGGCGCTGCCGGATGCGCTTGCCCGCCAGAAAACCGCCGCATAAGCAGGTCAGAAGATACACGGCATACACCATCAGGTTCACCTGTCCCTCTTTCAGGCGCAGTTTATAGAGGGCAAAGGCCAGGGCAGCCAGAAGGATTCCTGACAGCACATAGGAGATGAGCAGGGAGCGGAGCATGGGCTTCACAATACCATTTTCCATATATTGTTCTCCTTTTGAAAGAATCTATGTTGCAGTATATTCCCGGGGGAGCCTTTAATATGACAAACCTTTGAAAATACCGTTGCAAGGGACTTTAACCTGTGTTATAATTTCAAGGAATTATAGTTTTAAACAATTAATAATATTAAATGAATAGGAGGTGCCGTAGTATGAAGCACGTTAAGACATTGAATACCAATACCTTAAAGGACACAATGAAGAAGGGCGGATGCGGCGAGTGCCAGACTTCCTGCCAGTCAGCCTGCAAGACATCCTGTACAGTAGGAAACCAGAGCTGCGAGAACGCTAACCGTTAAGCGCCGGTCAGAAGAGATACATACAGGAAATTGGTTGCAAGCCCCTATGGTCGATGGGATTATAGGGGCTTTACCATGCACAGGATTTGGGGCCATTGGCCCTTGGAAAGAGAGAGTAAATTCGTGATTCATCAGTATATAAATAATGGTTATCATATTGTCCTGGATGTCAACAGCGGATCCGTCCATGTGGTGGACCCGGTGGTCTACGACGCTGTACAGCTGGTTTCACAGCGGATTCCGGAGATGGAAGCGCCCGCTGCCCTGCCTTCAGATGTGAAGGAAGAGGTAAGGGTCTGTCTGAAGGACAGATACAGCCTGGAGGATATAGAGGAGGCTCTGGAGGAAATCGGTCAGCTGATTGAAGCAGAGCAGCTCCTTACCAAGGATATTTACAGGGATTTTGTGGTAGACTTTAAGAAGAGGAAGACGGTGGTAAAGGCGCTGTGCCTGCACATTGCCCATGACTGCAATCTGGCCTGCCGCTATTGCTTTGCAGAGGAAGGCGAGTACCATGGACGCCGCGCCCTCATGAGCTATGAGGTGGGGAAGAAGGCCCTGGACTTCCTGATTGCCAACTCCGGAAACAGGGAGCACCTGGAGGTGGACTTTTTTGGCGGCGAGCCCCTGATGAACTGGGATGTGGTAAAACGGCTGGTGGAATACGGCCGTTCCCAGGAGGAAGCCCACCACAAGAAATTCCGTTTTACCCTGACAACTAACGGTGTTCTGCTAAATGACGAGGTAATGGAATTCTGCAACCGTGAGATGAGTAATGTGGTGCTGAGCCTGGACGGACGAAAGGATGTCAACGATAAGATGCGCCCCTTCCGTAACGGCAGCGGCAGCTATGACCTGATTGTCCCCAAGTTCCAGAAGTTTGCGGACAGCAGAAAGCAGATGAATTATTATGTCCGCGGTACATTCACCAGGAACAATCTGGACTTTGCAGACGACGTGCTCCATTATGCGGACCTGGGATTTGAGCAGATGTCCATGGAGCCGGTGGTGGCTGACCCGTCAGAGGATTACGCCATCAAGGAGGAAGATATCCCGGCCATCTTAAAGGAATACGACCGCCTGGCCCTGGAGTATATCAAGCGTAAAAAGGAGGGAAGGGGATTCAACTTCTTCCATTTTATGCTGGACTTAAAGGCTGGACCCTGCGTGGCTAAGCGCATGGCAGGCTGCGGTTCCGGCACCGAGTATCTGGCGGTGACCCCCTGGGGCGATCTCTATCCCTGCCACCAGTTTGTGGGAAATGAAAAATTCCTTATGGGCAATGTGGACACAGGTGTTGTGAACACGGATATCAGGGATGAGTTCAAGACCTGCAATGTATACGCCAAGCCGGGTTGCAAGGACTGCTTTGCCAGGTTCTACTGCAGCGGCGGCTGTTCTGCCAACGCGTATAACTTCAGCGGATCCATCAACGGGGCATATGACATTGGCTGTGAGATGCAGAAGAAGCGGATTGAGTGCGCTATCATGATTAAAGCTGCCCTGGCAGACGATGAGGAATAATTGAGGCATATCATATGAAATATCAAGTCATAACAAAGGACGGGCGTGCCAAGCGCGCCCGTATGGAAACAGTACACGGTACCGTGGAGACGCCTGTGTTCATGAATGTGGGAACCGTGGGCGCCATCAAGGGAGCTGTATCAACGGATGATCTGCGGGAAATCGGCACCCAGGTGGAACTGTCCAATACCTATCATCTCCATGTGCGCACCGGCGACAAGCTCATAAGGGAATTTGGCGGACTGCACAGGTTTATGAACTGGGACCGCCCTATCCTTACGGATTCCGGCGGGTTCCAGGTATTTTCCCTGGCAGGACTGCGCAAGATTAAGGAAGAAGGGGTTTACTTTAATTCCCATATCGACGGCCACAAGATATTCATGGGGCCTGAGGAGAGCATGCAGATTCAGTCCAATCTGGGTTCCACCATTGCCATGGCGTTTGACGAATGCCCTCCCAGCCATGCAAGCGACGACTATATCCGGCATTCGGTGGAGCGAACCACCCGATGGCTGGCGCGCTGCAAGACCGAGATGGAGCGCCTTAACTCCCTGCCGGATACGGTGAACCGGGAGCAGCTGCTGTTCGGCATCAACCAGGGCGGCGTGGTGGATGAGATACGTATGGAGCATGCAAGGACCATACGGGAAATGGATTTGGACGGATATGCAGTGGGCGGACTGGCAGTGGGCGAGAGCCATGAGGAGATGTACCATATCCTGGACGTGACAGTTCCCTGCCTGCCTGAGGACAAGCCTGTATACCTGATGGGCGTGGGAACACCTGCCAACATCCTGGAAGCAGTGGACAGGGGCGTGGACTTTTTTGACTGCGTATATCCATCCAGGAACGGACGCCACGGCCATGTGTACACCAACCAGGGCAAGCTGAATCTGTTTAACCAGAAATACGAGCTGGATTCCCGTCCCATAGAAGAAGGATGCGGCTGTCCTGCCTGCCGTTCATACAGCAGGGCCTATATACGCCATCTGCTGAAGGCAAAAGAAATGCTTGGAATGAGATTATGTACCTTGCATAATTTGTATTTTTATAATACAATGATGAAAGAGATTCGCGACGCCATCGAGGAACACCGTTATGCTGAGTATAAAGCGGCCAAGCTTGCCGGTATGGAAGGTTCCGGCCGTGCGACCAGTACGGCGTCTGATGAATAAGAAACTACTGCGGCGAGGCGGCGGTAGGTGTGAAGGAGGAAAATGGAATGACAAGTGGTCCGATGTTCTGGGTTCTCTATATTGTTCTTCTGGGAGGTATGTTATATTTCATGGCAATCCGTCCTCAGAAGAAGGAGAAGCAAAGACAGAAGGAATTGCTGGAAAGCGTTGCAGTTGGTGATACCATTCTCACCAGCAGCGGATTCTATGGCGTTATCATTGACATGACAGATGATACAGTCATTGTGGAATTCGGTAACAATAAGAACTGCCGTATTCCTATGCAGAAGGCTGCCATTATCCAGGTTGAAAAACCGGAAGCCTAAGAGACACGAAACCCGGGGCCTTGTCCCGGGTTTTTGAATATGGTAAAATGTTCCCCTCGGAGGTTCCAAAGCCATAATATATATAAAAGAGAGCAGGAGGATAGGATGATTAAGAACATTGTATTTGATATGGGAAATGTCCTGGTGGACTACATAGCGGACGGAGTGTGCAGGCATTTCATAGAGGACCAGGAGACCAGGAAAAAGGTCAGCACTTCCATATTCGTATCACCTGAGTGGATTCTGCTGGACTTGGGAGTAATGCCGGAGGATATGGCCTTAAAAAAGATGCAGGCCCGTCTGGACACAGAGGAGGAGCGCAGTCTGGCAGCCCTGTGTTTCAACCGTTGGCATGAGTTTAACATGTATAAGAAGGAAGGCATGGAGGATGTGGTAAGATGGCTTAAGTCCATGGGCTACGGCATCTATCTGTGCTCCAATGCATCTGTGCGCCTTTTGAGCTGCTATAAGGACGTGCTGCCAGCAGTGGAATGTTTTGACGGCATCCTGTTCTCGGCCGATGTCCTGTGTCTGAAACCCCAGAAGGAAATATACGGCCATCTTTTTGAGCGGTTCCATCTGAAGCCTGAAGAATGCTTTTTTGTAGATGACCTTGAGCTTAACATTGAGGGAGCGCGCCGCTGCGGTATGGACGGATATTGTTTTGACGATGGAAATGTGGAGAAATTGAGGAAGGTCCTGGCAGGGCTGAACCGGAGATAGGTATTGCAGACAGATACCGGAGATAAAGAAAATCAGACTTATGGAATACATAGAAAAAGCTCCGTACCAGGTGGTACGGAGCAATTTTCTTTAGGATTTTCGGATTTTCAAAAAGGGTTGAAGGATAGTTGTTAAACATTCGTGCATTTCTTATGTACTTAGTATAGCATGCAATCCTCCGGAATGTTTGAATGTTCTTTGAATAGATTATTAAGAAAATCTTAAAATTGATAATTTCCACCCGCTGGACAAAGCCGCGGAAACAAATAAGGCTGCAAGGGAAAAATCAGGAGGCTGGAAAAAACAGGCTTTGGGGGATGAAAGAAAAATGAAATGGAATCGTAAACTGAAAAAGGGTACGAAAAATGGAAGTAATGGGGCTCGAACCCATGACCTTTCGCGTGTGAGGCGAACGCTCATCCCAGCTGAGCTATACTTCCATGAGACTATTATAGCACGATGATGCGGAAATACAAGCATTTTAATGATAGAATGTAAAAATTTTGCAGAAAAACCAAATAGATGAAGAAGTATTGATAATTTAAATAAAAATTTAATAATATCAGAATATTGTACTTTTATATGGATTATAGTATTATGATATCAAATATATCGGGGGCTAAAGAATAGACAGAAGGAGGTATTTGTGTGAGACAATACAATGATTTGAAAAAAATGATGGACGTTGCTGCCGGAAGAAGAAAGGCATCCCTTGTATTAAAAGGGGGGACAATCGTCAATGTATTTACGGAGCGCACAGAGATTGGGGACATAGCCATTGAGGATGGCTGCATAGCCGGCATAGGGGAATATGATGGGCTTGTCAACGTAGATATGACAGGCAGGTATATCTGTCCCGGTTTTATTGACGGGCATATACATATTGAAAGTTCCATGGTGTCGCCGCCGGAGTTTGAAAAAGCAGTCCTTCCCCATGGCACCACCACCGTGATTACGGATCCCCATGAGATTGGCAACGTGGCAGGGTGCCAGGGCGTGGATTATATGTTAAAAGCCACGGAGGGACTGTCCCTGGATGCATTTTTTGTCATGCCCTCCTGCGTGCCCTCCACCGGACTGGACGAGTCCGGTGCTGTGCTGGGGCCGGAGGATATAAAGCCATACTATGAGAATCCCAGGGTTTTGGGGCTGGCAGAGGTGATGAATTCAGTGGGAGTGGTTGCCGGCCAGGAGGATCTGATGGGGAAGCTTACGGAGGCAGGGAGGCGAGGCAAGGTTATAGACGGCCATGCGCCTTTCCTGAGAGGGAATGAGCTGAATGCCTACGTGTGCTCCGGCGTGTGGTCTGACCACGAGTGTTCAGATGCAGGGGAGGCCCTGGAAAAACTTGGAAGAGGACAGTGGATTATGATACGGGAGGGCACGGCTGCCAGGAACCTGGAGGCACTTATGCCCCTGTTTGAGGCTCCCTATTATGAGAGGTGTATGCTGGTGACAGATGACAAGCATCCCGGCGACCTGATTTCCATGGGACATATTGATTATATTATCCGCAGGGCAGTGTCTCTGGGCGCGGACCCCATACGGGCCATTAAGATGGGAACCTTTAATGCAGCCCGGTATTTTGGACTGAAGGACAGGGGGGCTGTCATGCCTGGGCTGAAGGCGGACCTGGCAGTGCTTGAGGACTTGAAGGATATCCGGGTGGCGGCTGTATACAAGGACGGAGTCCTGACGGCAAAGGAGGGAGTATGCCTGGGGGCCGGGAAGGAAAACAGCCGGTACCCTGCAGCGGGAGAACAGCCGCTGTCTGCAGGCAGGGAGAATACCGAATCAGCGGAAAAAACAGCTGGCGGCCTGGAAACTGCATTTCCAAGGGTGTTTGATTCCTTCCATATGGATGAGGTTACCCTGGAGGACCTGGTGCTGGAGCCAAAGGGGACCATGGAGCGGGTAATTCAGTTCAAGCCCCATGAACTTCTCACAGAGGAGCGTCTGGTGCCTTGGCAGAATACTCCGGGGCTGGCACCCGGCGTCAGCCTGGAACAGGATATTGTGAAGGCAGCTGTGTTTGAACGCCATCTTCACACCGGACACAAGGGACTGGGCTTTGTGGGAGGATACGGTCTTAAGAAGGGGGCCGTGGCAACCAGCGTAGCCCATGATTCCCATAACCTGATTGTGGTGGGGACCAATGACAGGGATATGGTATTGGCCGCCAACGCAGTGAGAAAGAACAGGGGCGGCCTGGCTGTGGCGGCAGAGGGACAGGTGCTAGGCGAGCTTGCGCTTCCCATTGGCGGAGTTATGAGCCGGTTATCTGTGGAGGAGGTGGAGGAGCAGCTGCAGGCGCTGAAGGTTTTGACAAGGCAGCTGGGAATCAGCAGCGATATAGATGCATTCATGACCCTGGCATTTGTAAGCCTTCCGGTTATTCCGAAGCTGAGAATCAATACCTACGGTGTGATTGACGTGGACCGGCAGAAGCAGGTTCCGCCTTCCTTTTAAAGAAAATATTTTTGCTCCTGTCAGGCGGTTTTATCTGCCTGACAGTCCTGCCGGCCTGACCGCGGCACCCGGTGCCCTGGCACAGATTCCTTCATTATAGAATATCCTAATAAAAAAGGAGAAAATCGTGATGTGAATCAGGCGAGAGAAGACATTAATTGTGAAGAAGTGTATTCCATGGGTATTACGGGTAGAGGAGTGGGTGTGGCAGTACTTGACACCGGAATTTACCTCCATGAGGATTTTAAGGATAGAGTGACAGCCTTTGCTGATTTTGTAAACCACCGCACATCGCCCTATGATGACAATGGCCATGGCACCCATATAGCTGCAATGATTGGAGGTAACGGTATCTCCTCCGACGGGAAATACAGAGGGGTGGCGCCGGGATGCAGTCTTATATCGGTGAAGGTGCTGGACCAGAAGGGAAACGGCTATGCCACAGACGTACTGACCGGACTTAAATGGATCCGGGAGAACAGGGACAGATATAATATCCGCATTGTGAATATCTCCGTAGGCTCCTTGTCCCGCAGGGACATGACAGAGAACTCAATTCTGGTGCGGGGGGTGAATGCGGCCTGGGATGACGGCCTGGTGGTAGTGGTGGCAGCCGGAAATCACGGACCGGGCCGAATGACCATCACAACTCCCGGCATCAGCCGCAAGGTTATAACTGTGGGCTGCTCCGACGATCACAAGGAAGTGGACGTCATGGGAAGCCGCATGGTGGATTATTCCGGTAGAGGCCCCACACTGGCTTGCGTCTGCAAGCCGGATCTGGTAGCGCCGGGCTCAGGCATCATCAGCTGCTGCAATGAGCCCGGCAAATATTTTTCAAAGTCAGGCACCAGCATGTCCACGCCCCTGGTGTCGGGCGCCATAGCCCTGCTGCTGGAGAAGTACCCGGACATGAGCAACAAGGATGTGAAGCTTCGTATCAGGGAACGGGCCCTGGACCTGGGCCTTCCCCATAACCAGCAGGGGTGGGGGAAGCTGGATGTGGGACGGCTGCTGGAGTAGCATTAAAAATGGGGCACAAGCCCCGGCGGACAGAGGAGCAAACCAGTCCTGCCGGCGCAGTATCTTAAAAGGAACTGCGCCGGCAGTTTTTTGCGTATGTATCCATGGACCGGGGAGGACAATGATAAAAAGTTTAAAAACCCATTATGATTCTTGACAAAGAACAAGAGTAGGAGTATTATATAAGTATAAATACAAAACAAAGTTTTGTAATGCAAAACTTATTATTTTAACTCATTATACAAAACAAAGTTTTCTATTACAAAACAAAAAGAGGGGAAGGATAATGAGAGAAAACGATATCTTAAAAGGGGAACAGGGCGCTTTAAAGCGGGCCCTGTACAAATCCATGGGATTCACCGGGGAACAGCTGAGCAAACCAATCATTGCTATTGCTAACAGCTACACCAATGCAACGCCGGGACATTTTGTGTTGAAACAACTGTGTGAGAGCGTAAAGGAGGGGATTATCAAGGCTGGAGGAACGCCCATGGAGTTCTCCACAGTGGCTCCCTGCGACGGTATTGCGGAAGGCCATGAGGGGATGCGCTACATCCTGCCTACCAGGGATTTGATTGCGTCATCCATTGAGTGCATGGTAAGGGCCCACCGGTTTGACGGACTGGTGCTGCTGGGCTCCTGCGACAAGATTGTACCGGGCATGCTGATGGCTGCGGCCAGGCTGGAGATGCCGGCCATTTTCCTGAATGGAGGCCCCATGTATCCGGCATCCTACTGCGGCAGGCATTACGACGGAAACATTGTGACAGAGGCTATTGGGTGGAAACAACAGGGAAGAATTGATGAAGAGGAGTTCCGGCATATTGAAGATATTGCGGAACCGTGTCCAGGCTCCTGTGCCATGCTGGGAACTGCTAATACCATGAGCGCCTTATCGGAGAGTCTGGGGATGTCTCTGATGGGAAGCAGCACCATTCCGGCAGTTCTGGCAGCCCGTATGGCAAAGGGGGTTGAGACGGGAGAGAAAATTGTAGAACTGGTTCAAAAGGGGGTCACCACAAGGGACATCCTTACAGAGGACGCATTTGAGAATGCAGTTATGCACCTTTTGACTATGGGCGGATCCACCAACGGTATTCTTCATCTCCAGGCAATTTATCATGAGGCCGGGCTGGGGGAACTGCCGCTCAGCGTATTTGACGAATTCAGCAGAAGAATTCCACAGGTGGCTTCCATTTATCCGGCTTCGGAGTTTGACATGGTTGACTTTTACGAGGGAGGCGGAGTTCCGGCCGTATTGAAGGAGATAGAGGAATACCTGCACAAAGATACCCTGACGGTATCCGGCCTTACAATGGGGGAGGCACTGTCGCGGTTTTCTTATACCAATAACAGAAACATGATTAAAACGGCAGAGGAACCCTTTGCACCTACAGGCGGTGTCGCCATATTAAAGGGAAACATAGCGCCGCTGGGATGTGTAATCAAGCCTGCGGCCGTACCAAAGCACATGTTCAGATATTTAGGCCGTGCCCAGGTCTTTACCACCGAGGAGGAATCCTATCAGGCCGTACTGGAAGGCAGAGTGAAACCAGGCACCTGCATGGTCCTGATGTACGAGGGGCCAAAAGGCGGACCGGGTATGCCCGAGATGTATAAAACCATGAAATATCTGGAGGGAATGGGGCTGTCTGATACATGCGCCCTGATTACGGACGGAAGATTTTCAGGGTCCAACCGCGGACTTTTCGTGGGCCATATCTCGCCCGAGGCATATGAACAGGGGGACTTTGCTCTGATACAGGATGGGGATGTGATTGAAATTGATGTTGATGCCAGGAGCATAGAACTTAAGGTGCCGGAGGAGATACTTGAGGAACGCAGGAAATGTTTTGTTCCTGTGGAAAAAGAAGTAAAGCGGGGATATCTGAGGACATACAGAAGAATCAGCGCATCTGCATCCAAGGGAGCAGTTGTAGAATAAAGAATACTAAGAGAAGGAGTTTTGAAAAGATGAAGAAGAGAATGTTAGCAGCGTTATTGGCCGGAAGTATGTTATTGACAGCATGTGGCGGTACAGGGGGGCAGACAGCGTCACAGGCACCTAAGGGGGAGGCGCCCCAGAGCGCTTCGGCAGACGCAGGGACACAGTCTGGCCAGAAAGTTACCATGAAGGTCAGCGTAGGTGTGGCTGATAACCATTTTGAGGCGGTTGCTGTAAACAAGATGAAGGAATACATAGAAGAGCAGACCGGCGGAAACTTTACAGTGGAGATATTCACAGGAGCCCAGATTGGAAATGACCAGGAGGTTTTTGAGGGACTGAAGCTGGGAGTGGCAGACATGCTTCCCTGCGGTACGGATATCATCGGAAACTTCTCAAAGGACTTCGGACTGCTGTCACTGCCATATCTTTTTGACAACGAAAAGCAGGTGGAGGCTGTTGTGGAAGGCGAGTTCGGACAGTCGCTGTTAAAGGAGCTTGAGGACATCGGCTATGTGGGTCTGGGATTTGGAAACTTTGGCTTCCGCCATACAACCAACAGCAAACATCCAATCAACAGCGTGGAGGACATGAAAGGATTAAAAATAAGGACCATGACCACGCCGATACATCTGGAGGTGTTTGAGGCATTGGGAGCCAATCCCACTCCTATGGCATTCAGCGAGCTGTTCTCTGCATTGCAGCAGGGCGTTGTTGACGGCCAGGAAAATCCGCTAATGAACATTTACGCCAACAAGCTTCATGAGGTTCAGAAGTATCTTACCCTGGATGGTCATGTATTTACCTTTGTCACATTTGTCGTTTCCAAGGATTGGTATGATAAACTGGATCCATCCTACCAGCAGATTCTGAACGATGGTATAAAGATCGCCACTGAGTATATGAAAGAGAGCTGTGAGTCTGAGGATGCATTGGCCCTTGAGAAGATGAAGGAAGCCGGAGTTGAGGTAGTGGAGCTTACTCCTGAGGCAAAGGATGGATTCAGGGAAGCTGTAAAGGGTGTCAGCGAAAAATACGGCAATGAGATAAATCCAGACAAGTATAAAGAAATGCTGGATATCATTGCATCGGTGCAGTAGCCGACTCACAGAAAGGGGTTACGTATCAATGAAAAAAAAGAAAAACTTTGAATATTATCTGATTGTTTTTCTGTTTACAATTCTGATAGTGGTGTGTTTTCTCCAGGTGCTGTTCCGTTTTGTGTTCAATCTTCCCCTGGCATGGACAGAGGAGCTGTCCAGGTATGTATTCATTATCCTGATATACTGCGGTGCCAGCGCTGCTGTGCTGGACAACGCCCATGTCAGGGTGGAGCTGATTGATAATGTACTTTCAGAGCGCTGCAGGTTTGCATTAGACATTGCAGTAAAGCTGCTGTGCGCTGCCGTCAGCCTGGTCATCGCCTATAACTCCAGACAGATCATTTATAATGCCAGCCTTTCCAAACAGCTGTCCGCCTCTCTCAGAATTCCTATGGCAGGCCTGTATGCACTGGTTGCTGTCATGTTCTGCCTGATTGCCTTCAGATTCCTGCAGGCAGTGTTTAAGATGATAGTCCGGAAAAAGGAGGTTGAAACCAAATCATGAGCATATTTCTGATGATGATGGCAGTATTTCTGGTATTTGTATTCCTTGGGATACCGGTTTCGTTCAGTATCGGACTGTCGACTGTGGCGGCGGTCCTGGCCAAGGGTATGCCCCTGGCGTTTGTATCACAGATGGCATTTACGGGATTGGACTCTTATACATACCTGGCTATCCCTATGTTCATTCTGGCCGGTTATCTCATGGAGACCGGCGGGTTGTCCAAAAGGCTGGTAAATTTTGCAGCCAGCCTTGTGGGAAACATTCATGGAGGGCTGGGAATCATAACCGTGCTGGCCTGTGCTTTTTTCGCAGCCATCTCAGGCTCATCTCCGGGTACGGTTGCAGCCGTGGGTGCGATGATGATTCCTCCCATGGTGGAGAAGGGGTATGACAGGGATTTTTCCGCAGCATTGACAGCCAGTGCAGGTTCTTTGGGAGTCCTGATTCCGCCATCTATTCCCATGGTGCTCTACTGTATTGCCGGTGAGGTGTCCATTGGGGAGATGTTCATGGCAGGATTCATACCTGGTTTCCTCATGACGGCAGCCCTGGCTCTCACCACCTATGTGATTTCCAAAAAGAACGGATACAAGTCTGATGAGGGAGAATTTGAGTGGAAGAAGGTGGCTGCCAGTTTTAAGGAGGCAATCTGTCCTCTCCTTGCCCCGGTCATTATCCTGGGCGGCATATACAGCGGTATCTTTACTCCCACGGAAGCAGCCGTGGTGGTAGTGGTGTATTCCATGTTTGTAGGACTGTTCATCACAAAGGAGCTTAAGGTGTCGGACCTGCCCGGTATTCTCTATAAAGGTGCAGTTACTGCAGGAACCACTGTATTCATACTGGCATTTGCAATGGCATTTTCACGCTATCTCACATTAAACCAGATTCCGCAGCTCATTGGAAGCGTGATTCTGGGCATCACGGGCAATGTCCATGTGATTCTGATTCTCTTTGTGCTTCTATGTTTTGTGACAGGAACCTTCCTTGAGACAGCTTCTCAGGTGCTGATTTATACGCCGTTGTTCCTGCCTACCTTAAAAGGGCTGGGTGTCAGCCCGCTGCATTTTGGTATTCTGCTTACAGTGGGGACCATGCTGGGCATGATGACGCCTCCGGTGGGAATTAACCTGTTTGTCGCGCAGGGAATCAGCGGAGCAAAGATATCAAAGATGACCAAGGCAATCCTTCCCTTCCTGTTTGTGATGCTGTTTGTGCAGATACTGTTTGTGTTCTTCCCGGGCTTTTCCACCTTCCTTCCGGGATTGTTCTCAAAGTAGGGGCAGGATTAACCGGTTGACCGCAGGCGAGCACATAAACTATAATAAATAAAAAAGGTTTGGAGTTGGGTGAATGGAACGGGAAAGTCAATATACAATCTCATCGGTAAAAAAGGCACTAAAGGTATTAAAGCTCTTTGACAGTGCCCATAAAAGCATGACGCTGACTGAAATCAGCGAGAGGGCAGATATGCGCAAGGGAACCATGGTCAGGGTGCTGACGACCCTGGAGGAAGAAGGGTTTGTAAGGTACGACGAGATTTCCAAGCGCTACAGCCTTGGCATGTCCATTTACGTGCTGAGCAGCAATGCATTTCAGTTTATAAGCGTTGTGGAAGCTGCCAGGCCTTATCTGGAGAAGGTTACAACAGAACTGAATCTGATTGCCCATCTGTCTGTGCTTGAAGGCGAAAAAATCGTGCTGATTGACCGTGTGGTGCCCAATGCAAACGCTGTTGTCTTTGATTTGAACTCTAAGATAGGCGGTGAAGTGGAGGCGCATAATACGGGGGCAGGAAAGGTGCTCACTGCCTATTCTGCGGCAGAGGTCAGGGAGAAAATTATCAGTCATTGTTCCTTTGAATCATATTCAGAGAGGACCATCACGGATAAGGACGAGTACAGAAGAGTCCTGGATGCTGTCAGGGAAAACGGTTATGCTACCAATGAAGGGGAAAGTGAACCTTATTTGAAATGTATTACATATCCCATATTCGGTTATGGAGGCAAGATTGAGGCGGCTCTCAGTTTGAGCGGAATTATTCAATATTTTGATGCTGGGCTGGAGCAGAGATGCCATGAGTCGTTAAAGGAAATCTGTGAAAAGATTTCCGCGGCCATGGGGCAGAGTCTGTAATCCTGTCCCTGCCGTTTGGGCAGTGAACGATTATATATGAATGAGAGGAATTTATTAAATCATGGTTGCATGGAAAAATGATGACGAGCTTTTTGCTCTCATGAGGGAAACACTGTATTCATCTGTTATAGGTGATATATTGGATAAAATGAACTATCTCCATCAGTTCCTGCCATGGAGGATTCAGCCCATGCGGGAAAATATGGTGGTGGCCGGAAGGGCCATGACTGTGCTTGAGGCAGATGCTCTGGAGACAGTATCTGAGGGGCAGAATCCAATCATGAGGCAGAGCTTTGGCCTTATGCTGGAGGCGCTGGATGACCTTAAGAAAAACGAGGTGTATATATGTACCGGATCGTCACCCACATATGCCCTGGTAGGGGAGCTGATGTGTACGAGAATGAAGATACTGGGTGCGGCCGGCGCTGTTGTAAATGGATTTCACCGCGACACCAACGGAATCCTGGACCTGGATTTTCCGTGCTTTTCTTATGGGAGATATGCCCAGGACCAGGGCCCCAGAGGAAAGGTGATTGACTACAGGGTTCCCATTGACATGGAGGGAGTGAAAATCAATCCCGGAGACATTGTGTTTGGGGACTTGGACGGTGTCCTTGTTATCCCTAAGGAGATTGAGGAGGAAGTGATTGTCAGGGCTGTTGAAAAGGCTACCGGAGAGAAGATGGTGGCTGAGGCCATTAAGAACGGTATGGCTGCAAAAGCCTCCTTTGATAAGTACGGGATTATGTAAAACGAAAGAACCAAGTGATTAAGAAGCAGGTGATAAGAACCAAGAGATTGGCACCAAGAGATTATCACCAAGCTAGAAAAAGCCCCGCATCAGCGAAGCCTGAAGCGGGACTTTTTCTTACATTATGCTTCCCAGCGCCCGGATGCCCCGCAGGGCAGCACCAGGCCTGTCTGGGTGACAGGGAGGCCCACCTCCTCGGCGCTTACTGTTCCGCCGAAACGGGGGACAATTTCCACACCTATCATGTAGGAAAGGACTGCGGGAGCCAGTCCGGTGGTGTAGGAGTTAATCAGAAAGAACAGGGGCTTGTCTGACAGGAGCTGGGCGCACAGCTTGACCAGAGGATGAATGGCGTCCTCTATCTTCCAGATTTCCCCTTTTGGACCCCTCCCATAGGAGGGAGGGTCCATGATGACCGCATCGTAGCGGTTGCCCCTGCGGATTTCCCGCTCCACGAATTTCACGCAGTCATCCACGATCCAGCGTATGGGGGCATCGGCCAGTCCTGAGGACTGGGCGTTTTCCTTGGCCCAGGCCACCATGCCCTTGGAGGCGTCCACATGGGTGACACTGGCGCCTGCCTTGGCTGCGGCCAGGGTAGCCCCTCCGGTATACGCAAACAGGTTCAGGACCTTGACCGGGCGTCCGGCTTCGCGAATCCTGGCGCCAAACCAGTCCCAATTGGCAGCCTGTTCGGGAAACAGACCGGTGTGTTTAAAACTAAAGGGCTTTAGATTGAAGGTAAGTCCCTTATATCCAATGGACCACTGCTCAGGAAGATGGAAGAATTCCCACTCGCCTCCGCCCTTGCTGCTGCGGTGATAGTGGCCGTTCATCTTTTTCCAGCCCTTGTGGTTTCTGGGGGTGTCCCAGATAACCTGAGGGTCCGGGCGCACCAGCAGGTAATCACCCCAGCGCTCCAGTTTTTCTCCCTTTGAACAGTCTATCACTTCATAATCCTTCCACTCGTCTGCAAGCCACATATATTTATTTAACCTCGTTTCTTCCATATATAATAATGATAATAATGAGTATAGTCTAAGTGCTGCGGCTCCGTCAAGTATTCGGTACATTTTCGGAAAGATAGAAACGGTTTGGCTAAATTGTAATAGAATTGAAAGATAAATTAGGTTGAATAATTGAGGGAGCCTTGATACAATATACCATAGGATTATCAGCCCCGTCGCAAACAGGGCTGATATGGGTGAATGCAGATGGGAAGAGGAGTTGAGCATATGAAGAAAAAGATGGTGGCAGTGTGGGCCCTGGCGGCAGTGCTGTGCTTTGGTACGGCTACGATATCTGCCCTGGCAGCAGAGGGTTGGGCTCAATCGGGGAGCACCTGGGTCTACTATGACTCCAACGGGAATAAAATATATAATACATGGAAAAAAGGGGCGGACAACCAGTGGCGTTATCTCAACGGCGAGGGTGTTATGGCCACCAATGCGTGGGTTGAGTCTGATTATTATATGGACAGCAACGGCATCATGCTCACTGACAAGTGGCTGAAGCTTACCGGCGACCAGGGCGAATACGAGTGGTATTATTTCAGCAGCAGCGGTAAGGTAATCACGGATGCCTGGAAAAAGATTGACAATAAGTGGTATCACTTTAACGGTGACGGCCGTATGGAGATTGGCTGGATTCTGGACGATATGTATTATACCGGTTCTGACGGCGTTATGCGGACGGGCTGGCAGAAGCTGTATCCGCCGGATGACGATGACGACAACGCAGACAAGGTGACGCCGGGAATTGACAGCGTGACAGATGATGACGGACGCTACTGGTACTATTTCTCCTCAAATGGCAAGAAATATGCGCCGGACAGCTCAGACGGCGATTACACGGCTCGTAAGATAGACGGAACCTATTACTGCTTTGACGAGAACGGCGCTATGCAGACGGGCTGGAAGAACGTAAAGTCCACAACCAATGACTCCATCCAGGATTACATGTACTTTGGTTCTGACGGCAAGGCCAAGATTGGCTGGTATTCCATTGAACCTCCTGAGGATCTGAACGGTTATGAGGAGGCTGTGGAGTGGTTCTACTTCAATAACAGCGGCAAGCCGAGGGCGGCTGATTCCGAACGCCTTACCACCAGCGACATTGTGAAGCTGAACGGGAAATCTTATCTGTTCAACCACCTGGGCAATCCGGTCTATGGACTTAAGAAGGTTTACACCGGTTCCGGAGAGGATGACTGGACCGCGTTCTACTTTGGCGATAAGAATAAGAGCTGTGTCCAAAAAGGAAAGATGAAGGTGACCGAGGACGACGGCAATAAGAGCGATTTTTATTTCCTGGACAATGGACGGGGCGTCAATGGGGTTAAGGATAACTACTTATACTATAAGGGGAAACTCCAGAAGGCAACGGACGGCCAGAAGTATGTATGCTACCGGGTGGAGGGCAGGAATTATGTGGTCAACGCTTCCGGTAAGGTTATGAAGGGCAGCAATGTAAAGAACAGCGACGGCGTCAAGTTTACAACCAACAGCTCAGGCGAGCTGACAAAGGCGGATGATGACAGTGATGTTGATTCTTACGCACAGGAGCCCACGGAGCCATACTGCACAGAGTAAACAGACTGGTGCTATGACCGGTATGTGACTAAAATGATTCATATAAGGAAAGACTTCTATAATAAATGGGAGGTCTTTCCTTTTTTTGCTTGAGGAGACCCTGGTCAGCCTGAGTAAGAATGCTCCGGGAAAAGCATTGAAAAGAATCAATTAAAACCAATAAAACTCCGGGCAAAGGCTGACGAAGCACTGACGAAGAAAATTGAAAAAAATACTTGCATTTATTTGGAATGTGTGCTATCATACAAAGGCTGTGGCATGATAGCGTTGAAGCGAGAGGTTGCTGCCCACAAAGTGAGGCAGGTTTTCCGTGGAGCGAATGTCAAGTTAGGAAACTGGCGACAAGTCACTGTACCAATTAAAGAAACTGCAATGTTAGAACGCAGAATCAGTGTGGAGTTCTGTTAGGACACACACGGAAACGTGTACAGTCACCGCTTGTCGTACTTGGTTTGAAAGTGCGAAAAGGAGGCGACTTTTTTTATGGCAAGTCAAGTAATGAGAATCACTTTAAAGGCTTATGATCATCAGTTAGTAGATCAGTCCGCCGGAAAAATCATCGAGACTGTAAAGAAGACAGGATCACAGGTGAGCGGACCGGTGCCGTTACCAACCAAGAAAGAGGTAGTAACTATTCTGCGTGCGGTTCATAAGTACAAAGATTCCAGAGAGCAGTTCGAGCAGAGAACTCACAAGAGACTCATCGACATCACAGCTCCGAGCCAGAAAACAGTTGATGCGCTGTCCAGACTGGAAATGCCAGCTGGTGTGTACATCGACATCAAGATGAAAACGAAATAATCAAAGACAGGTTCGTTTTCATGCTGCGCAAGCGCAGCGCGGCTGAGTTCGCGGTTCCCGTTTGAACAGGATGGGGATGCGATAAAAATGTTTATATCCTGAAGGGTTTAAATATAGAAGCAACACTGCATTTCCTGTTGAGGAATCAACATACCGCCAGGCGGTTCATAGTGTTCCACGTATATTAGGCTGTTCTAGGATGAATGCGAAAGCATTCCGCTGTAGATCATGAAACAGGAGGTAAGACAATGAAGAAAGCGATTTTAGCAACAAAAGTCGGAATGACCCAGATCTTCAATGAGAATGGTGCTTTAGTTCCGGTAACCGTACTTCAGGCAGGACCTTGTGTGGTAACACAGGTTAAGACAGCTGAGAACGATGGTTACAAAGCAGTACAGGTTGGTTTTGTTGACAAGAGGGACAAACTGGTCAGCAAGCCGCAGAAAGGCCACTTTGACAAGGCCGGCGTTTCTTACAAGAGATATGTAAGAGAATTCAAGTTTGAGAATGCTGAAGAGTATTCCGTAAAGGATGAGATTAAGGCAGATATCTTCGCAGCAGGCGATAAGATTGATGCAACCGCTATTTCCAAGGGTAAAGGCTTCCAGGGCGCCATCAAGAGATTTGGACAGCACAGAGGACCTATGGCACACGGTTCCAAGTTCCATCGTCATCAGGGTTCCAACGGTTCCGCTACAACCCCGGGCCGCGTATTCAAGGGCAAGGGAATGCCAGGACACATGGGCAGCAAGCAGATTACCGTTCAGAATCTGGAGGTTGTCAAGGTTGATGTTGACAATAACCTGATTCTGGTTAAGGGCGCAGTACCAGGACCAAAGAAGAGCCTGGTAACAATTAAAGAAACCGTTAAGGTTGAAAGGTAAGCTTTTATAGGAAAGGAGGAACACACAAATGGCAAACGTATCTGTTTACAATATGGAAGGTAAAGAAGTTGGCACATTAGAACTGAACGATGCCGTGTTCGGTGTAGAAGTTAACGAGCATCTGGTACATCTTGCAGTTGTTGCACAGCTTGCAAATAAACGTCAGGGAACACAGAAAGCAAAGACACGTTCTGAGGTTTCCGGCGGCGGCAGAAAGCCGTGGAGACAGAAGGGAACCGGTCATGCAAGACAGGGTTCAACCAGGTCTCCTCAGTGGAAGGGCGGCGGCGTGGTATTCGCTCCGACACCAAGGGATTACACCATCAGACTGAACAAGAAGGAAAAGAGAGCTGCTCTTAAGTCTGCTCTGACCAGCCGTGTTCAGGATAACAAGTTCATCGTAGTAGATGAATTTAAGTTTGACGAGATTAAGACCAAGAAGTTCCAGAATGTTATGGATAACCTGAAGGTGTCCAAGGCTCTGGTAGTTCTGGGTGACAATGATCAGAATACAGTATTATCTGCAAGGAATATTGCAGGCGTTAAGACCGCTCAGGCCGGCACCATCAACGTATACGACATTCTGAAGTACAACACAGTAGTGGCTACCAAGGCTGCTGTTGCATCCATCGAGGAGGTGTACGCATAATGGCAGATATCAAGTACTATGACGTCATTTTAAAACCAGTCATCACTGAGAAGAGCATGAATGCCATGGGCGATAGAAAGTATACTTTCATGGTACATGTAGACGCTAACAAGTCTATGATTAAAGAGGCTGTTGAGAAGATGTTCCCGGGCACCAAGGTTGCCAGCGTGAACACCATGAACTGTGAAGGCAAGACCAAGAGAAGGGGAATGACCTTCGGCAAGACAGCTGCTTCCAAGAAAGCAATCGTAAAGCTGACAGAAGACAGCAAAGAGATAGAGATTTTCCAGGGACTGTAAGAAAATCTCACACCCGCCGGACACACCCGGACGGAGAACTTATACGGCATCCGGGATATCCCAGATATCCCTACCAAAGTCATACGCCGTGAAAAGAAAAAGAAAAGGAGTAAAATGTCATGGGAATTAAGAAGTATAATGCTTATACACCTTCCAGAAGACATATGACCGGTTCTGATTTCAAGGAAATCACAAAGGACACTCCGGAGAAATCTCTGGTAGTATCCCTGAACAAGAACGCTGGTCGTAACAATCAGGGTAAAATCACTGTTCGTCACAGAGGCGGCGGCAGCAGAAGAAAATACAGAATCATCGACTTCAAGAGAAACAGCAAGGATGGTATTCCGGCAACTGTTATCGGAATCGAGTACGATCCAAACAGAACTGCCAACATCGCTCTTATCTGCTATGCAGACGGCGAGAAGGCATATATCCTGGCACCACAGGGCTTAACCGACGGAATGAAGGTTATGAGCGGCGATACAGCAGAGGCAAAGCTTGGCAACTGCATGCCACTGTATCACATCCCGGTTGGTACTCAGGTACACAACATTGAGTTATATCCTGGCAAGGGCGGCCAGTTAGTCCGTTCAGCCGGTAATTCAGCACAGCTGATGGCTAAGGAAGGCAAGTATGCAACCTTACGTTTACCTTCAGGCGAAATGAGAATGGTTCCAATCATCTGCCGCGCAACAATCGGTGTTGTGGGCAATGGCGAACACTCCCTGATCAACATTGGTAAAGCTGGTAGGAAGCGCAACATGGGTATCAGACCTACAGTCCGCGGTTCCGTAATGAACCCCAACGACCATCCGCACGGTGGTGGTGAAGGCAAGTGTGGTATCGGCCGTCCAGGTCCATGCACACCATGGGGCAAGCCTGCTCTGGGTCTGAAGACCAGAAAGAAAAACAAGCAGTCTAACAAGTTGATCGTAAGAAGACGTGATGGCAGAACCATCAAATAGTTAAAGGAGGTTAAGAACACATGGCTCGTTCACTGAAAAAAGGACCATTTGCAGACGCGCATCTGTTAAAGAAAGTAGACGCTATGAATGCAGCAGGACAGAAGCAGGTAATCAAGACCTGGTCCCGCCGTTCTACAATCTTCCCACAGATGGTTGGTCACACAATTGCAGTTCATGACGGCAGGAAACACGTTCCGGTATATGTAACCGAAGATATGGTAGGACATAAGCTGGGCGAATTCGTAGCAACCAGAACCTATAGAGGTCACGGTAAAGACGAGAAGAAGTCCGGCGTGAGAAAGTAATTCACGGTAAATTGAAAGGAGGTTTTACCAATGGCAAAAGGACATAGATCCCAAGTCAAGAGAGAAAGAAATGCCCAGAAGGACACAAGACCAAGCGCAACACTGTCTTACGCAAGAGTGTCTGTCCAGAAGGCTTGCTTTGTATTAGATGCCATCAGAGGCAAAGATTTACAGACCGCACTTGGTATTGTAACTTACAATCCCAGATACGCTTCCAGCTTAATCAAAAAGTTACTGGAATCAGCAGCAGCAAATGCTGAGAACAATAACGGAATGGACCCGGCAAAACTTTATGTTGAAGAGTGCTACGCTAACCAGGGCCCGACCATGAAGAGAGTCAGACCGAGAGCTCAGGGACGTGCTTACAGGATCGAGAAGAGAATGAGCCACATCACTGTTGTTCTGAATGAGAGATAGGAGGCAAATATGGGACAGAAAGTTAATCCACACGGCTTAAGAGTCGGTGTTATTAAAGACTGGGATTCCAAGTGGTATGCAGAAGCTGATTTTGCTGACTGCCTGGTTGAAGATTACAATATGAGAAAGTTCCTCAAGAAGAGACTGTTCAGTGCCGGCATTTCCAAGATTGAAATTGAGCGTGCATCTGACAGGGTTAAGATTATCATTTATACCGCTAAGCCAGGCGTGGTTATCGGTAAGGGTGGTTCTGAAATCGAGAAGCTGAAGAAGGAAGTTCAGAAGCTGACTGATAAGAAGCTGTTCATCGACATCAAGGAAATCAAGCGTCCGGACAGGGATGCACAGCTGGTTGCAGAGTCCATCGCTCAGCAGCTGGAAAACCGTGTTTCCTTCCGCCGTGCAATGAAGTCCACCATGGGAAGAACCATGAAGGCTGGCGTTAAGGGCATCAAGACCGCTGTTGCAGGCCGCCTGGGTGGAGCTGATATGGCACGTACCGAATTCTACAGCGAAGGTACCATCCCGCTTCAGACATTAAGAGCAGATATTGACTATGGTTTCGCAGAAGCAGATACAACCTACGGCAAGATTGGCGTTAAGGTATGGATCTACAAGGGCGAAGTTCTTCCTACTAAAGGAAACAAGGAAGGGAGCGATAAATAATGTTAATGCCTAAGAGAGTTAAGCGTCGTAAGCAGTTCCGTGGTTCCATGGCCGGCAAGGCATTAAGAGGCAACACGATTTCTAACGGCGAGTACGGTTTAGTCTCCACTGAACCATGTTGGATCAAATCAAACCAGATTGAGGCTGCCCGTGTGGCCATGACCCGTTACATCAAGCGTGGCGGTAAAGTCTGGATTAAGATTTTCCCGGATAAACCTGTAACAGCAAAGCCAGCAGAAACCCGTATGGGTTCCGGTAAAGGCGCTCTGGAGTACTGGGTAGCAGTTGTAAAGCCAGGCCGTGTATTATTCGAAATCGCTGGTGTACCAGAGGAAACAGCTAGAGAAGCTCTGCGTCTTGCTATGCACAAGCTGCCATGCAAGTGTAAGATTGTTTCTAAAGCAGATTTAGAAGGCGGTGATAACAGTGAAAACTAATAAATTTGTAGAAGAGTTAAAGAATAAGTCAGCAAATGAGCTGAATGAAGAGTTAGTAGCTGCGAAGAAGGAACTGTTCAATTTAAGATTCCAGAATGCAACCAATCAGCTGGATAACACATCCAGGATTAAGGAAGTTCGCAAGAACATTGCCAGGATCCAGACTGTTATCACTGAGAAGGCTAACGCATAATGCGAAAGGAGACATTTACCGTGGAAAGAAATTTGAGAAAGACCCGTACCGGTAAAGTGGTCAGCAACAAGATGGATAAGACAATCGTAGTTGCTATCGAGGACCATGTAAAACATCCTGTAATCGGTAAGATCGTTAAGAAAACCGTGAAGTTAAAAGCTCATGATGAAAAGAATGAGTGCACCATCGGTGATACAGTAAAAGTAATGGAAACAAGACCACTGTCCAAGGATAAGAGATGGAGACTTGTTGAGATTATCGAGAAAGCTAGATAATGAGATGAGGAAGGAGTAACAGGTATGGTTCAGCAGGAAACAAGACTTAAAGTTGCCGACAATACCGGTGCAAAAGAACTTCTCTGCATCCGTGTATTAGGTGGTTCAACCAGAAGATATGCAAATATCGGTGATATCATCGTTGCTTCCGTTAAAGATGCAACACCAGGCGGTGTTGTAAAGAAGGGCGATGTTGTAAAGGCTGTAGTGGTACGTACCGTTAAGGGCGCACGCCGTAAAGACGGTTCTTACATCAGATTTGATGAGAACGCAGCAGTAATTATTAAGGATGACAAGACTCCAAGAGGAACTCGTATCTTTGGGCCTGTAGCAAGAGAATTAAGAGACAAACAGTTCATGAAGATTGTCTCCTTAGCTCCCGAAGTATTATAAGGAGGTGTTACTGTGAATAAGATTAAGAAGGACGACTTAGTAGTCGTAATCGCAGGTAAAGATAAAGATAAGCAGGGAAAGGTTATCTCTGTTGATACAAAGAAGAACAAAATTCTGGTTCAGGGCTGCAACATGGTTACCAAGCACACAAAGCAGGCTCCGGGCAACCCACAGGGCGGCATTGTTAACCAGGAAGCTCCTATTGATATCTCCAATGTAATGCTGGTAGTAGACGGCAAGGCAACCAGGGTCGGATTTGAAGAAAAAGACGGCAAGAAGGTTCGCGTGGCTAAGACAACCGGCAAAGTAATCGACTAATTCAGGAGAGGAGGAAAAAAACGTTGGCTAGATTAAAAGAACAGTATCAGAACGAGATGGTAGACGCTCTGATGAAAAAATTTGGATATAAGAACGTTATGCAGGTGCCGAAGCTTGATAAGATCGTTATCAACATGGGCGTAGGCGAAGCAAAGGAAAATGCCAAGGTTCTGGATTCTGCTGTAAGGGATTTGGAAATCATCTCCGGACAGAAGGCTATAACCACCAAGGCAAAGAAGTCCATTGCTAACTTTAAGCTCCGTGAAGGCATGGCAATCGGCTGCAAGGTAACACTGCGCGGCGAGAGAATGTATGAATTCCTTGACCGTCTGGTAAACCTGGCACTGCCCCGTGTACGTGACTTTAGAGGTGTTAACCCTAACGCATTTGATGGCAGAGGAAACTATGCGCTCGGTATTAAAGAGCAGCTGATCTTCCCTGAGATTGAGTACGACAAAGTTGACAAGGTAAGAGGTATGGATATCATCTTCGTTACCACCGCTAAGACTGACGAAGAAGCTCGTGAACTTTTGACATTATTCAATATGCCGTTTGCAAAATAGTTAGGAGGAAACTTTCATGGCTAAGACTTCAATGAAGATTAAACAGCAGCGTCCGGCTAAATTCTCCACCAGAGAGTACAACCGCTGCAGAATCTGTGGCCGTCCACATGCTTATTTAAGAAAGTACGGTATCTGCCGTATCTGTTTCCGCGAGTTAGCATACAAGGGTCAGATTCCTGGCGTTAAGAAAGCTAGCTGGTAAAATAGAGAGAATTAGGAAGGAGGCATTTTAAAATGACAATGAGCGATCCGATTGCAGATATGCTTACAAGAATTCGTAATGCAAACACTGCAAAACATGATACAGTAGACGTACCTTCATCCAAGATGAAAATAGCTATCGCTGACATCCTGGTAAAAGAGGGTTATGTTGCAAAGTACGACATGGTAGAGGACGGCGGTTTCCAGACCATCAGAATCACCTTAAAGTACGGCAAAGACAAGAACGAGAAAATCATTTCCGGTATCAAGAGAATCTCCAAACCCGGTCTGCGTGTATACGCTAACAAGGAAGAGCTTCCCAAGGTACTGGGCGGACTTGGTACCGCTATCATCTCCACCAACCAGGGCGTGATTACAGATAAAGAAGCACGTCAGTTAGGTGTTGGCGGCGAAGTATTGGCATTTGTTTGGTAATGATGAGATAGAGGAAACTGAAAACAGAAGGAACGCACAGTTCCTTCCGAGAATTTAAGTAGGAGGTAAAGGCATGTCACGTATCGGTAGAATGCCAGTTGCGGTTCCGGCAGGAGTTACTGTTACAATCGCAGAAGGAAACAAAGTGACTGTAAAAGGTCCAAAGGGAACATTAGAGAGAGAGCTCCCCGTAGAAATGACCATCGAGCAGAAAGATGGACAGATTATAGTAAGCAGACCAAACGATTTAAAGAAGATGAAATCTTTACATGGTCTGACCAGAACCCTGGTTAACAACATGATTCATGGTGTTACAGAAGGGTATGAGAAGGTTCTTGAAGTAAACGGCGTTGGTTACAGGGCCGCTAAGCAGGGCAAGAAGCTTACCCTGAACCTGGGCTACTCCCATCCGGTAGAGATGGAAGATCCAGAGGGCATCGAGACCGTTATGGAAGGTCAGAACAAGATTATCGTTAAAGGTATCAGTAAAGAAAAAGTTGGCCAATACGCTGCTGAAATCAGAGACAAGAGAAGACCTGAGCCATACAAGGGCAAGGGTATCAAGTATGCTGACGAGGTTATCAGACGTAAAGTTGGTAAGACTGGTAAGAAATAATTAAGGAGAGTGTAAAAATGGTTAACAAACAGTCAAGAAGCGAAATTCGCGTAAAGAAACACAACAGAATGCGTAACCGTTTTGCTGGCACAGCAGAGAGACCGCGTCTGGCAGTGTTTAGAAGTAATAATCATATGTATGCTCAAATTATCGACGATACGGTTGGTAACACCCTGGTTGCTGCTTCCACAGTTGAGAAAGAAGTAAATGCTGAACTGGAGAAGACCAACGATAAGGCAGCTGCAGCATATGTAGGTACAGTTATTGCAAAGAGAGCCCTTGAAAAAGGTATCAAGGAAGTTGTTTTCGATAGAGGCGGCTTTATATATCAGGGCAAAGTTCAGGCATTAGCAGACGCAGCCCGCGAGGCTGGTCTGGATTTCTAATAGAGAGGAGAACAAGCATGAAGCGTACAATTATTGACGCCAGTCAGATGGAGCTGAATGACAAGGTAGTGGCAATCAAGAGAGTATCCAAGACTGTTAAAGGTGGACGTACCATGAGATTTTCCGCTCTGGTAGTAGTAGGCGATGGCAACGGCCACGTTGGCGCAGGTTTAGGAAAGGCCGGCGAGGTTCCGGAGGCCATCCGCAAAGGTAAAGAAGCCGCAATTAAGAATCTGGTAGAGATTCCTGTAGATGAGAATAAGAGTATCCCACATGATTTTATCGGTAAATTCGGAAGTGCAGCTGTTCTGTTAAAGAGAGCTCCTGAAGGTACTGGTGTTATCGCCGGCGGTCCGGCACGTTCCGTACTGGAGATGGCAGGAATCAAGAACATCCGTACAAAATCCTTAGGATCCAACAACAAGACAAATGTAGTTCTGGCAACTCTTGCAGGCCTTACTTCCTTAAAGACTCCGGAAGAATTCGCAAGACTGCGCGGCAAATCTGTGGAAGAAATCGTAGGCTAATAGGAGGAGAAAGACATGGCAGAGAAATTAAAAATCACATTAGTCAAGTCCCCTATCGGTGCTGTTCCAAAGCAGAAAGCAACGGTTAAGGCTCTTGGACTGACCAAGATGCACAAGACGGTTGAAATGCCAGATAATGGCGCTGTCAGAGGCATGGTCGCAGCAGTGCGGCATTTAGTAAAAGTTGAAGAAGTCTAATCATATAGAGTAAGGAGGTGCAGTCATGGAGTTGTCAAATTTACAGCCTGCTGCAGGTTCAAAGCATAGCGATAATTTTAGAAAAGGCCGTGGCCATGGTTCAGGTAATGGTAAGACCGCAGGTAAGGGCCATAAGGGTCAGAAAGCTCGTTCCGGAGCAACAAGGCCTGGCTTTGAAGGCGGACAGATGCCTTTATACAGACGTCTGCCAAAGCGTGGTTTCACTAATATGAATTCTAAGACCATTATTGGTATTAACGTAAGCGCTCTGGAAAGGTTCGATAATGATGCTGAGGTTACGGTTGAGACCTTAATCGAGGCAGGAATCGTTAAGAACCCAAGAGATGGTGTAAAGATCCTTGGAAATGGAGAATTAACCAAAAAGCTGACCGTTAAGGTTAATGCATTCAGTGAAGGTGCAAAATCTAAAATCGAAGCTTTAGGTGGAACCTGCGAGGTGATCTAATGTTTAAAACGATCAGAAATGCATTCAAGGTAAAAGAGCTTCGCACTAAGATTCTCTATACCTTCATGATGCTGGTAGTCATCCGTTTTGGCAGCCAGCTGCCGATTCCGGGAATCGAGACATCGTTCTTTGCGAATTGGTTTGCGAAACAGACAACGGATGTGTTTGGCTTCTTTAATGCCATGACAGGTGGTTCATTTTCATCCATGTCCATCTTTGCCCTGAGCATTACGCCATACATCACATCTTCCATCATCATCCAGCTTCTGACCATTGCAATTCCAAAACTGGAAGAGCTGCAGAAGGATGGCGAGGACGGAAGAAAGAAGATTCAGGAATACACCCGCTATACCACCGTGGGCCTGGCACTGATTGAATCAAGTGCCATGGCCATCGGCTTCGGACGTCAGGGACTTTTGATAGATTATAACGCATGGAACATCATCATCGCCATCGTCACCATGACAACGGGCAGTGCCCTGCTCATGTGGATCGGTGAGCAGATTACGGAAAAGGGCGTTGGAAACGGTATCTCTATCGTGCTGTTGTTCAACATCCTGTCCAGTGTTCCTGATGATATGAAAACCCTTTATTACCGTTTTATCTTCGGACAGACGGTTACAAAGATGATTTTCAGCGTTGTAGTGATTGCCCTGATTATCCTGGCTATGGTAGTTTTCGTTATCGTGCTGAACGATGCCGAGAGGAGAATTCCGGTCCAGTATTCCAAGAAGATGGTTGGCCGTAAGATGGTTGGCGGACAGGCTTCCAACATCCCACTGAAGATAAATACCGCAGGCGTTATGCCGGTAATCTTTGCTTCTTCCATCATGTCCTTCCCGGTGGTGATTTCTCAGTTCTTTACGATTGATCCAAACTCCATCGGCAGTAAGATTCTGATGGTGCTCAATTCGGGTTCATGGTGCAGGCCTGAGTATCCTATATACTCCATCGGTCTGGTGATTTATATTGCATTGCTGATTATGTTCGCTTACTTCTATACGTCCATTACCTTTAACCCGTTGGAAGTGGCCAATAACATGAAGAAGCAGGGCGGCTTTATCCCGGGCATTCGCCCTGGCAAGCCAACCAGCGATTATTTGAATAAGATATTGAATTATATTGTTTTTATTGGTGCATGCGGCCTGATAGTGATTGCGATTGTTCCGATTCTTGCGTCCGGTTTACTCAACGTCAGCCGAATCTCATTTTCCGGAACGTCCCTGATTATTATCGTTGGCGTTGTGCTTGAGACAATCAAAGCAGTAGAATCTCAGATGCTTGTGCGTTATTATAAGGGATTTTTGAACGATTAACAACCACAGTTGAATCAATCAATCTGCCTTTGTGGTATTCCACAGGGGCGGATTTGTTGTATTTATAGCTTATAACGCGCCGCTGCACTAAGCTCGTGAGGGGACCTCGCCAGGTGCCAGTGGCATGTATCGCACGTAAGCGGCCGGAAAAGGGCAGCTAAGTGCTCATAACGAGCCACTCCACTAGGCTCGTGGAAGACCTCACCAAGTGGAGGTGACATGTATCGCACGTAAGCGGCCGGAATACAGCCACTAAGTGCTCATAACGAGCCACTCCACTGGCTCGTGGAAGACCTCACCAAGTGGAGGTGACATGTATCGCACGTAAGCGGCCAAAATACGGCCACTAAGTGCTCATAACGAGGAGGACTGGGTTTATGAAGATTATCATGTTAGGCGCACCTGGTGCCGGCAAGGGCACTCAGGCAAAAAAGATTGCAGCAAAATATCAGATTCCCCATATCTCTACCGGGGACATTTTCCGGGCCAACATTAAAAACGGCACGGAGCTGGGCATGAAAGCCAAGTCCTATATGGATGCAGGCGGTCTTGTGCCGGATGAAATTACCATCGGCATGCTGTTGGACCGCATCCATGAGGAGGACTGCAAAAACGGATATGTACTGGACGGATTTCCAAGGACCATTCCCCAGGCAGAGAGTCTTACAAAAGCTCTGGGCGACATGGGTGAGGCCATTGACTATGCAATCAACGTGGATGTTCCGGATGAGAACATCATAAACCGTATGTCCGGGCGCCGCGCATGCCTTTCCTGCGGGGCAACATATCATATCGTATACAATCCTCCTAAAAAGGAAGGAATTTGTGATGTATGCGGCCAGCAGCTGGTACTTAGGGATGATGATAAACCTGAAACTGTTAAGAAGCGTCTTGATGTCTATCATGACCAGACCCAGCCTCTCATAGAGTATTATAAAAAGGCAGGCGTTTTAGCCGAGGTAGATGGCACATTGGATATGGAAGAAGTATTCCAGGCCATTGTCAGGATTTTAGGAGCATAAAGAATGGTAACGATTAAATCAGAACGGGAAATTGAATTAATGCGGGAAGCAGGGCGTATACTTGCCAAGGTTCATGAGGAGCTTGGCAGGGCCCTGGTACCGGGAATGTCTACCAAAGAAATCGACCGGATGTGTGAAGATATGATAAGAAGTCATGGATGTGTTCCATCCTTTCTGAATTATCAGGGTTTTCCGGCATCTGTGTGTATATCTATTAACGATGAGGTGGTTCACGGCATTCCGGATAAGCACCGCTATCTGGAAGAAGGAGATATCGTCAGCCTGGATACAGGTGTTATATGGAAGGGATATCAGTCCGATGCAGCCAGAACCCATATGATTGGAGAAGTGAGCGGGGAGGCCAGGAAACTGGTAGAGGTGACGCAGCAGAGCTTTTTTGAAGGTATAAAGTATGCAAAAGCTGGCAATCATCTCAATGATATTTCCAAAGCCATTCAGGAATATGCAGAAAGCTTTGGCTTCGGAGTGGTCCGGGACCTGGTAGGTCACGGTATCGGTACGGAGATGCATGAAGCACCGGAGATTCCCAATTTCGCCCAGCGCCGTAAAGGCATCAGGCTGGCTGCCGGAATGACACTCGCAATTGAACCTATGATTACTGCAGGGCGCTATGATGTAGTATGGGAGGATGACGGCTGGACTGTTGTGACAGAGGACGGCTCTCTGGCATCCCATTATGAGAACACCATCCTGATTACGGATGGCGAACCTGAGATTTTATCGCTGTAGTTTGAGGTGGCCCTATGGTAGAGTTTAAGGAAGCCGGCCTGGTAAAGAGTTTAGCAGGCCACGACAAAAATGAACTGTATATCATAATCAGTGTCCAAGGGGAATATGTTTATCTGTCAGACGGCAGGAAACACCCTTTAAGTAAACAGAAACGCAAGAACAGGAAACACTTGCAGCTCATACATGAGCACGATGAAACCTTAAGGAAGAAGCTTACAGAAGGCGCGGCGGTGAGGGATGAGGAGATAGCAGGCTTCATCCGCAGCCGCAGGCAGTAGGAGGTAAAATAGAATGTCAAAAGCAGACGTAATTGAAATTGAGGGAACCGTAATTGAGAAATTACCCAACGCCATGTTCCAGGTTGAACTGGAGAACGGCCATCAGGTACTGGCACACATCAGCGGAAAGCTTCGTATGAACTATATCCGCATCCTGCCGGGAGATAAAGTAACCATTGAGTTATCACCCTATGATTTATCCAAGGGAAGAATCATCTGGAGAGATAAATAAGGTAAACAGGCTGTCTGGTGACAGAATAAAGACAGAGTAAAGAAAGAGTTCCGTTTTCCAGCAGGCCAGTGATGTCAAACACCGCCTGCCCCGGAAAAGAACATAAAACACCATAGATAAAAAAGTGCTTGCATTATTGGTAAATGTTTGATATAATGCTTTAGCAACTTTGTTGGTCTATAGAAAGGAGAATTACTGTGAAGGTTAGATCATCCGTAAAGCCGATCTGCGAAAAATGCAAGATCATAAAGAGAAAAGGCAGTATCAGAGTAATTTGTGAAAATCCAAAGCATAAACAGAGACAAGGTTAATTAAAATTAGGAGGTGTACTACACACATGGCTCGTATTTCAGGTGTTGACTTACCAAGAGAAAAACGTGTTGAGATCGGTCTTACTTACATCTACGGTATCGGTAGAGCAAGCTCCAACCGCATCTTAACGGCAGCTGGCGTTAACCCAGACACTCGTGTTAAGGATTTAACCGATGATGAGGTAAAAAAGCTGGCAAACATCATTGCTGAGACTCAGACTGTTGAAGGTGATCTTCGTAGAGAGATTGCTATGAACATCAAGAGACTCCAGGAAATTGGATGCTACAGAGGAATCCGCCATAGAAAGAGCCTGCCGGTTCGTGGCCAGAAAACAAAGACCAACGCCAGAACTTGCAAGGGTCCGAGGAAGACAGTAGCAAACAAGAAGAAGTAAAAACTTCATTAGCAACATTGTAACCGAATTCGATTTACATGTTTTAAAAACAGGAAGAGCGAATTCAAGAAAATGAGAAAGTAGGTTAGTTTAAAATGGCTAAAAAAGTGTCCACTACAGCTAAAAAAGTGACAAAAAAGCGTGTAAAGAAAAACGTTGAACGCGGACAGGCACATATCCAGTCATCTTTTAATAACACAATTGTTACATTAACTGATGCGCAGGGTAACGCTCTTTCATGGGCTAGTGCCGGTGGTCTTGGATTTAGAGGTTCAAGAAAATCTACTCCATATGCAGCCCAGATGGCGGCAGAAACTGCTACTAAGGCAGCTCTCGTACATGGCTTAAAATCCGTAGACGTTATGGTAAAGGGTCCTGGTTCAGGACGTGAAGCAGCAATCCGTGCCCTTCAGGCATGTGGATTGGAAGTAACCAGCATTAAGGACGTGACACCAGTTCCACATAACGGATGCCGTCCGCCAAAACGTAGAAGAGTCTGATTGATTTTAATTAGGAGGTAATTAAAGTGGCAGTAGATAGAGTTCCTGTTCTTAAAAGATGTAGATCCCTTGGTCTGGATCCAATCTATTTAGGAATTGATAAAAAGTCCAACAGAGAATCCAAGAGAACAAACAAAAAGTTAAGTGAATACGGCATGCAGTTAAGAGAAAAGCAGAAAGCCAAATTCATTTACGGCGTATTAGAGAAACCTTTCCGTAATTACTATGCTAAGGCATCCAAGATGAACGGTATGGTAGGTACTAACCTGATGATCCTGTTAGAGTGCAGACTGGACAACGTTCTGTTCCGCATGGGTCTGGGCCGTACACGCAAGGAAGCAAGACAGATTGTTGACCATAAGCACATTCTGGTTAACGGCAAGCCAGTGAACATTCCATCCTACCGTGTTAAGGCTGGAGATGTCATCGAAGTGAAGGAGAAATACAAATCCGCACAGAGATACAAAGACGTCCTGGAAGTAACCGGCGGACGTATGGTTCCGGCTTGGCTGGATGTAGACCAGGAGAACCTGCGCGGTACTGTTAAGGAAATGCCAACCAGGGATGAGATTGATGTTCCAGTAAACGAAATGCTTATCGTCGAGTTGTACTCCAAGTAATCCTACAATTGATTATAAATTGTACAAGGTATGCCTGTCCTTTATAGGGCAGGCGTACTTTGCAGGATGAAAAACCCGAACTTACGCCTTGGGCTGTGTTTGGGCAGTGCACTGCTTTGCAGTGCTTTATTTCCCTCGAGATTTGATAGAAACCCAAAAAGGAGGGGCTATTAGTGTTCGATTTTGAAAAACCAAACATTGAAATCGCAGAGATTTCAGAAGACAAGAGATACGGCAAGTTTGTAGTTGAACCACTTGAGAGAGGTTACGGCACTACGCTGGGCAATTCCTTAAGAAGAATTATGCTTTCTTCTTTACCCGGAGCCGCAGTGAGTCAGGTAAAAATCGATGGCGTTTTGCATGAGTTCAGTTCTATTCCCGGAGTTAAGGAAGATGTGACTGAAATTATTATGAACATCAAAAGCTTAGCGATTAAGAACAACAGCGATACCGATGAGCCCAAGGTTGCATACATTGAATTTGAAGGCGAAGGTGTAATTACTGCAGCTGATATCCAGGCAGATGCTGATATCGAGATCATGAATCCGGATCAGATTATCGCCACCTTAAGCGGCGGCACGGACAGCAAGTTCTATATGGAACTTACCATCACCAAGGGCCGCGGCTATATCAGCGCCGATAAGAATAAGAACGACGATTTACCAATCGGGGTCATAGCAGTTGATTCCATCTACACTCCTGTGGAGCGCGTGAACATGGCAGTAGCCAATACACGTGTGGGGCAGCAGACGGACTACGATAAGCTTACACTTGAGATTTATACCAACGGCACCCTGGCTCCCGATGAGGCTGTCAGCCTGGCCGCCAAGGTATTAAGCGAGCACCTGAATCTGTTCATTGACCTTTCCGAGAATGCCAAGACCGCTGAGATCATGGTAGAGAAGGAAGACAATGAGAAAGAGAAAGTGCTTGAGATGAATATCGACGAACTGGAGCTTTCCGTTCGTTCCTACAACTGTCTGAAGAGAGCCGGCATCAACACAGTGGAAGAGCTGTGCAACAGGACTTCTGAGGACATGATGAAGGTTCGTAACTTAGGCCGCAAGTCCTTAGAGGAAGTACTGGCCAAGTTAAAGGAATTAGGCTTACAGCTAAATCCAAGCGACGACAACTAAGCGACCGAAAGTCGTGAGGGAGCGCTGCGCAGACGAAGCGAAGCGGAGTTTGCGTTTCCTGCACAGACCGAACGAAGTGAGGGAGCTTTACTCCCGGTCAGTAAGTCCAATGAAGCATGACTGAGAGAGCCAAATAGAATAAGTGGGCCAAAACGCCAATGCCAGTAAGTCCAAAGAAGCATGGTGAAGGTGTTCCACAATAATGGAGGAAAATACAATGGCAGGATATAGAAAATTAGGAAGAACTTCCGATCAGAGAAAGGCTTTAATCAGAAGCCAGGTAACAGCACTGTTATATCATGGACACATCAGGACAACTGAGACCCGTGCAAAGGAAATCCGCAAGGTTGCAGAAGGTCTGATTGCCATGGCAGTTAAGGAGAAGGATAACTTCGAGACTGTAAAAGTTACCGCTAAGGTTGCCCGCAAGGACAAAGACGGCAAGAGGGTTAAGGAAGTTGTAGACGGCAAGAAGGTTACCGTATACGATGAAGTAGAGAAGGAAATCAAGAAAGATATGCCTTCCAGACTGCATGCCAGAAGGCAGATGTTAAAGGTTCTCTACGGAGTGACCGAAGTTCCGGCTGCCGCAGCAGGAAAGAAGAGAAATACCAAGTCTGTTGACCTGGTAGCTAAGATTTTTGACGACGTTGCTCCAAAGTACGTAGGCCGTAATGGTGGTTACACCAGAATCGTTAAGATTGGCCAGCGTAAGGGCGATGGCGCTATGGAAGTTCTGATTGAATTAGTATAATTCCATTGAATCGTGCAGAAGGCTGCAGATACGGTAATCGTGTCTGCAGTTTTTTAGTTCCTGAAATAATCGTGAAAATATCGCAAGAATATCGTAAGTTGACGCAAAACTGTCCCCTGGTCTATAATAGAACCAGGAAAAGAAGAAACAAGGAAAGTGCAGCAAGGGGGAATCCTTGGAGGAGGTTGAATTTCATGAGAAGCATGAAGCGATTGTTATGTCTGGTCCTGGCCACGGGTACGCTGATTACAGCTATGCCCTTCCAGTCTATGGCATCATCTGATTATAAGTATATCACGAACATCTCTTTGAAGGTGGATATAGACCTGGATTCAGGGGATGAAATCAATGATGGTGACAGCCTGGGAACAGATTCCAGCGACAGCGGGAACAAGGTATACACTTCATCGAACAAATACAGGGTTCAGTCAGCAGAGTGGTCCAATGACAAGGAAGTGACCATTGGCGATACGCCAAAGATAACTGTGTGGCTGGAGCCGGAGAGTTCCAGCAACAGCAATTATGATTACCGTTTCCGCAGCAGCTACAGTTCAGGCAGCGTCAGTGTCAGCGGCGGAACCTTTGTGTCTGCTTCCAAAAGCGGAAGCGACCTTAAGGTGGTAATCAGGGCAAACGGAATCAAGGGTACCTACGACCCGCCGGAAGACGCGGAATGGGGCAGCACCCGGGGAAGAGCCAGGTGGGAGGAACCGGAAAACGGCGGTTCCGGCTATTACGACGTGTATTTGTACCGTGGCTCATCCGTGGTTAAGAAGCTGGAGGAGTATAAGGGAACATCCTATAATTTTTATCCTTACATGACCAAGGAAGGCGATTATTCCTTTAAGGTAAGAACCGTACCCCACACAGAGGAGGAAAAGAAGCGCGGTAAGAAGAGCGAATGGACCGAAGCCGGAGACTTATATATCGCTGAGGACGAGGTTTCTGACGGCACCGGACAGGAGGACGGCAACGGCAGTACTCCCAGCGGAGGAAACACGGACGTTGGATGGCGCAAGGAAGGCGACACATGGTATTTTAAATATCCCGACGGCAACTACCAGAAAAACGGCTGGCTGAGATGGAATGATAAATGGTATCTGTTCGACGAGACAGGCAGGATGGTGACGGGATGGAAACAGACCAACAGCGGATGGTACTATCTGGGTGAAAGCGGCGATATGAAGACAGGCTGGGTAAAGTCCAATAATATTTGGTACTATATGAACCCCAACCAGGACGGACCGGAAGGCGCCATGGTCAAGAACAGCTGGCTTACCATTGACGGAAAGACGTATTTCATGAACGAAAGCGGCGCCATGGTGGAAGGGTGGTACAAGGTCCAGGATAATTGGTACTACTTCTATCCGGGGCAGGGACAGAAGGCTGTAAACACATCCATCAGCGGTTTCCAGTTAGACGCCAATGGAGTATGGCAGCATTAGGATAAATAGGTTTGTGAGTGATTTGTAGGAAAAAGAAGTATGACGGCATTTTTCATAGATAAAGGAAGGATAGTTGAAAGGAGACGCTATGAAAAGAGGCAGGTTTTGTTTTACAGCTGCTGCCGTTTGTTTGATGGTATTTGGCCTGAGCATAAGTGCTCAGGCTAAAACCACATATAGGCTGGAGATTACCAACCAGTACGACACAGACGGCACCAGCAGGGACGACAATGACAAAGACAGGGTACATCCCCTGGAACCGGATGTGGAGGTGTCTGAAGGCTCCTCTGATGGGGTGGAGATGGCATCCGATGTGGAGTGGTCCAAGGATCCCCTGAACTGGAGCGCAGGCAATGAGGTGACAGGAACCCTGTATCTGGGCTGCACGGGGAGCCTGGGCAGGGACAGTCTGGAGCTTCGTGTGACCAATGGAAGAAATGAAGCAAAGGTTTCCTCCGTGAAAAAGTATACAGGAGAGGATTATGAATCAGATTTGGGAAATGTATATCAGGTGAAATTTAAGTACCAGGTTGCGGCGCAGCTGGGAGAGACTGCCTGGGCCGGCTGGGACAGTGCAAACCCCAGTCTTGCCAGATGGAATGCCGTTAAGTACGCCAACACCTACCGGGTTGTACTCTATGATGACCAGGGGTCTGTGGTGAGCCAGCTTGTGGAGGGCAGTACCGAGTACGATTTTTCACCATTTATGACAAAGGAGGGGGTTCAGTATTATTTTGAGGTCCAGGCCATTGCAAGAAACGGAAACCAGCAGGATTATCTTGAGGACGGTGAAGCTGTAAGTTCCCTTACCTCCGGGGCCAATACACCGGGCATTACAGACGGCACCTGGGCTGATTACCAGGAGGGCAGGCGTTTTACCTATGAGGATGGGACCGCAGCCGCAGACAGGTGGGAGCGTATCATGGGCAAATGGTACTATTTTAACCCGGAAGGTTATGCTGTAACCGGATGGAACCAGATTCAGGATACATGGTATTACATGTATGAAGACGGCGCTATGGCGGCGGGAGTTACCACACCGGACGGCTGTCAGGTAGATGACAGCGGGGCCTGGATTCATTGACACAGAGGCACAGTTTATGGTTTGCAGTGAAAGGGAGAGTGTGATATGGGGAGACTGAAACAGCAGGCAGTCATTTGGATGTCAGGGGCGCTGCTGATGCTTATGTGCGGGACAGCTGTGGCATCCACAAGGACAGAGATAGACAGTATATCCCTGGATGTGGAGTCCAATATTGAGGCGGGTGACAGTTACGGAGACGTGGATGTGACCTGTGATTCCGGCGACTATTACGTGGATGATATAGAGATAACCAATGAACCTAAAAACGGATGGGATGACGGAGATAAACCAAAGCTGAAGGTTACGGTGGAGGCGGAGGATGATTATTATTTTTCTTCCGGTCTTTCTAAAAATGATGTGGATTTAAGAGGGGCGGACGGTAAAGTTACATCTGTCACCAGAAAGAGCAGCACCCTGATCGTATATATTACTCTGGATTCCCTGGACGGCAGTGACAGCGGATATGATTTGGATGTCTACGGGCTGGAATGGGATGAATCCGACGGCATGGCCTCATGGGAGGACAGCGGGGACGCAAGGAAATACGAGGTAAGGCTTTACCGCAATGATAATTCCGTTACCTCCGTACTTACAACCTCGGATACCAGTTATGACTTTTCCGGTTATATTACTAAAAGCGGTGACTATCTGTTTAAGGTGAGGGCCGTGTACAGCTCCTCCGACAAGGGCAGCTGGGAGGAATCCGATTCCTGGTATGTCTCATCGGAGGAGGCGGATGAAATCAGTGACGGCAGAAGGTCATACGGTTCCTCCTCGTCCAGTTACAAAGGCGCCTGGCTCAGGGATTCGGTGGGCTGGTGGTACTGCAATGCGGATAAGAGCTATACGGTAAATAACTGGCAGTATATTGATGACAGGTGGTATTTTTTTAATGCCGCCGGATACATGGTAACTGGCTGGATTGACTGGGGCGGCAGATGGTATTACTGCGGAGACGACGGAGCCATGTATTACAATACCACTACACCGGACGGGTATTATGTGGGGGATGACGGGGCCTGGGTGCATTGATTTGTCAGATAAGAAAAGATGTTATTGTGTATTACAACATAAACGAATCCACGAAGAGAGGCAGCTCTTCGGGGATTCGTTTTCCTTTTAAGGAGGTATATCCCAGGCTGTCTGTTGATCATTACTTTCTGCACGGCATTTGCTGATGTATTAGCAAATCACACCGGCCGGAACAGAAATGATAATAGATGTTAGGTACTGCATTGCGCCATCAGATATTCCATTCCGTCCCGGGGCAGGTCACAGGAAAACAGTTGCTTTTGACATGAGAAAAAAATATAATGAAACTGTAAGCAGAAACCAATGGGCGCATCAGGGGGTATCTCATGACAGAAGCCCTTTAGAGTGCCTGGTGAACGGTCGGAATGCAGCCATGGCGCCTGTAACGGGATTATTGCGCCGCTGCTCTTGACTTATATAGTAATATCAACTAAAATTGAGAAACGTAGCAGAACGAAGGTTTTGAAAGGACGCATATGGGAATCGTTAAAGCGGCAAAACTGGTATATGAGTATATAAGACGCGATGAGGAAGAAAATATAGAAGAAGTGAACCGGGCTATTGACGGTGTGGATGTGGATATAAAAAAGGGTGATTTTGTGGCTGTGCTGGGCCATAATGGTTCCGGCAAGTCAACTCTGGCCAAGCATGTCAACGGTCTTCTGCTGCCCACGGAAGGAACCGTATGGGTGGGGGATATGGATACCAGGGATGAGGAACATATCTGGGATGTCCGCAAGACAGCCGGCATGGTGTTCCAGAATCCGGATAACCAGATCATCGGCAATATTGTGGAGGAGGATGTGGGCTTTGGACCGGAGAATATAGGCGTGCCCACAGAAGAGATATGGAAGCGTGTGGAGGAGAGCCTGAAGGCTGTTGGAATGACCGCCTACCGGCTCCAGTCACCCAATAAGCTTTCAGGAGGACAGAAGCAGAGGGTGGCCATAGCAGGCGTCATGGCCATGAAGCCGGAGTGCATTATTCTGGACGAGCCCACGGCCATGCTGGACCCTAACGGCCGCAGGGAGGTTATACGCACCATTCATGAGTTAAACAGGGCAGAAGGCATCACAGTCCTGCTGATTACCCACTATATGGAGGAAGCCATTGAAGCTGACAGAATCATTGTCATGGACGACGGCAGGATTGTCATGGACGGACAGCCAAGGGAAATTTTCTCCAGGGTCAAAGAACTGAAGAGCCATGGACTGGATGTGCCCCAGGTCACAGAGCTGGCCTGGGAGCTTAAGGAAGCAGGAATGCCTCTTACGGATGGAATCCTTAGCAGGGAAGAGCTGGTGGAACAGCTGGTACCCCTTCTGAGATAGGGAGAAGGAGATAGAGGATGTCAATAAAAGCAGTTGATTTGAATTTTGTATATGGCGGCGGCACGGCCTTTGAGCAGCATGCCCTGTTTGACGTGAATCTGGAGATTGAGGACGGGGAATTCGTGGGTCTGATTGGACATACGGGATCGGGAAAGTCCACCCTGATTCAGCATTTAAACGGGCTGATAAAAGCCAGCGCAGGCGAACTCTACTACAACGGGGAGAATATCTACAGCCAGGGCTATGACATGAAGCAGCTGAGGAGTAAGGTGGGTCTGGTATTCCAGTATCCGGAGCACCAGCTTTTTGAAGTGGATGTGCTGACAGATGTATGCTTCGGACCTAAGAATCAGGGACTGAGCAGGGAGGAGGCCGAAGCCAGGGCAAAAAAAGCCCTGGAGCAGGTGGGCCTGGACCCTTCCTATTATAAACAGTCTCCTTTTGAGCTGTCCGGCGGCCAGAAACGGCGGGTGGCCATAGCTGGCGTGCTGGCCATGGAACCGGAGGTCCTTATACTGGACGAGCCGACAGCCGGCCTGGATCCAAGGGGAAGGGATGAGATTCTGGACCAGATTGACAGGCTCCACAGGGAGCGCCATATGACCATCATACTGGTTTCCCACAGCATGGAGGATGTGGCCAGGTATGCGGACCGTCTGATTGTGATGAACCATGGGCAGAAGGTGTTTGACGGGGCTCCAAAGGAGGTATTTTGCCATTACAGGGAACTGGAGACCATGGGACTGGCTGCGCCCCAGATAACCTATCTGGTCCATGACCTGAAGGCCCAAGGCATTGATATTGATGATGATATTACCACAGTGGCGGAGGCCAGGGAGGCCATTCTGGCGCTGAGGAATAAACTGACAGAAAGCAGCAGGGATAAAAATGTTTAGAGAGATTACGTTGGGCCAGTACTATCCGGTGGACTCGGCTGTTCACAGACTGGACCCCAGGACAAAGCTTTTTGGAACTATGGTATTCATAGCCTCCTTGTTTGTTGCAGACAATATATGGGGTTATGTCATTGCCACGGTGGTGCTGGCAGCTGTGATTAAGCTGACCAAAGTGCCGGTGCGTTTCATTCTCAGGGGACTGAAGGCTATCATGATTCTGCTGTTAATCAGTGTCAGCTTCAATCTGTTCCTGACAGACGGACGCATACTGGTAAAGTTCTGGATTTTCAAGATAACCTTTGAAGGCGTGCGTATGGCCTTTTTTATGGGGCTGAGGCTTATCTATCTGGTGATTGGCTCATCCATCATGACGCTGACCACCACGCCGAACCAGCTGACAGACGGTCTGGAAAAGGGCCTCGGCTTTCTGAAACGGTTCAGGGTGCCGGTCCATGAGGTTGCCATGATGATGTCCATTGCTCTGAGATTCATCCCTATTCTGGTGGAGGAAACCGATAAAATCATGAAGGCCCAGATGGCCAGGGGAGCTGACTTTGAGACCGGCAATCTGATACAGAAGGCAAAGGCCATGGTGCCTCTTCTGGTGCCGTTATTTATTTCCGCCTTCCGCAGGGCCACAGACTTGGCCATGGCCATGGAAGCCCGCTGTTACCGCGGCGGCGACGGCCGCACAAAGATGAAACCCCTGCAGTACCGCCAGGCGGACCATGACGCCTATATGATATATGCCCTGTATTTTGTAGTCATTATAGCGTCCAGGGTTTATCTATAAAATGAGCACTGTGCTGCATAAACAGGAAGGTAGGACCAATGAAACGAATACGGCTTGTGGTTGCCTATGACGGCACCCAATATCACGGCTGGCAGATACAGCCGGGGGCAGTGACCATAGAATCTGTTTTAAATGAAGCCCTTACCCAGCTAATGAGGGAGCCCATTCAGGTTATAGGTGCCAGCAGGACAGATTCAGGAGTCCATGCAAGGGGGAATGTGGCTGTCTTTGACACAGAAAGCCAGATGCCGCCGGATAAGATTTGCATGGCCTTAAACCAGAGGCTTCCTGAGGACATCCGGGTTCAGGTATCCGAGGAAGTGCCCTCTGACTGGCATCCCAGAAAATGCACCTGCATCAAAACATATGAATACAGGATTTTAAACCGGAGAATCAACATGCCCATGGAGCGCCTGTACTCCCATTTCTGTTATTATAAGCTGGATGTGGACAGGATGCAGGCTGCTGCAAATATGCTGGCCGGGGAACATGATTTTAAAAGCTTCTGCAGTGTCCGCACCCAGGTGACGGATACAGTAAGGACCGTCTATAGGATTGATGTTACGAGAAATGAGGATGATATCATTACCATACGCGTGACCGGAAACGGTTTTCTGTATAATATGGTGCGAATTATTGCCGGGACCCTGATGGCTGTGGGAACAGGCCATATACAGGCAGAGGATATGCCCTCCATTCTGGAGGCAAAGGACCGGCGGGCAGCAGGCCCCACGGCGCCTGCCAGGGGGCTTACCCTGATAGAAATGAAATATGAGCTGTAAATGCCGGATTATCTTTGATTATTCGGCATTTTTTCTTTGTAAAGTGGTTGACAGGGAGTGTTTGGTATTATATAATATAAAACTGTGACATTAGCAAAGAATGCTCATCCAAAGCCCCGGAGTGAGCACTTTGATTGATAAATACTTCCCATATTTATCAGGCATATAGCGGGCATCCGTTGGATGTCAGGTGTATAACAAGGTTGAGATTAACAGGAGGTTAACCAATGAAGAGTTTTATGGCTAGTCCAGCGACAATTGAAAGAAAATGGTATGTAGTTGATGCTACAGGATATACATTAGGACGTCTGTCTTCAGAGATAGCAAAGGTTTTAAGAGGAAAGAACAAGCCGATTTTCACACCTCATATGGATTGCGGCGATTATGTAATCGTTGTGAACGCTGAGAAGATTAAAGTAACCGGCAAGAAGTTGGATCAGAAGATTTATTACAATCACTCTGATTACGTAGGCGGTATGAGAGAGACAACCCTGCGTGAATTGATGGCTAAGAAGCCTGAGAAGGTTATCGAGTTAGCAGTTAAGGGTATGCTTCCAAAGGGACCTCTGGGAAGAAGCATGTTTGGCAAGCTTCATGTATATGCAGGCCCAGACCATGAGCAGGCAGCACAGAAACCAGAAGTTTTAACATTTTAATGAGGATTGGAGGAAGAAAGTATCATGGCTAACGCAAAATTTTACGGAACAGGCAGAAGAAAAAAATCCATCGCCAGAGTATATTTAGTACCAGGTACCGGCAACATCACCATCAACAAGAGAGATATCAATGAGTATCTTGGTCTTGAGACTTTAAAGGTTATTGTTCGCCAGCCATTAGTAGCTACTGAGACTACTGACAAATTCGATGTAATGGTTAACGTTCGCGGCGGCGGCACAACAGGACAGGCCGGCGCAATCCGTCACGGCATCTCCAGAGCTCTCCTTCAGGTAGACGCTGATTACAGACCAGCCCTGAAGAAAGCTGGTTTCTTAACAAGAGACCCAAGAATGAAAGAGAGAAAGAAGTACGGTCTCAAGGCAGCTCGTCGCGCGCCTCAGTTCAGCAAGAGATAATCTGCTGTTCAAACCGTATCAAAATGGTTCAAAAACCCCGGAAAATCAAGGTTTTCCGGGGTTTTACTATATCTAAACGGGCTGATATGGTTTGACCAAATTTGGAAAAACGAGAGCCGTTTTCACCCAATTTTTAGTGGTCCGCAAGTGGTTAATCGGCCAAAAAGAGGGTCAAGTGGTGCCCAAAGTGGTTAACCGAGAGCCGATTTTGTGGGTGTTTTGGGGGCTACTTTTCAGCCAGCCTTCCCCTTGTTTTGGGCTGTGGCAGTTTGGCATAGTTTGACCTAATTTGAATAATTGAATATGAATTTGATGTAGCACTCAGTATAAAATGACTGGGTGCTTTTTTCATTTCAGGAACTCGTATTCCGGCCATAGAAAGAGCCGTCACTTCACTTTTTATTTTGGAGTGGCGGCTTTTTCTATTTCCAGAAGCAACAGCAACAATTAGAAATGAGGTGAAGTCAATGAACACGCAAATCATCGCCATCGCCAACCAGAAAGGCGGCGTTGGTAAGACAACGACCTGTGCCAACTTGGGAATCGGTTTAGCGCAGGCCGGAAAGAAAGTCCTGCTGATCGACGGAGACCCGCAAGGAAGCCTGACTATCAGCTTGGGCAATCCCCAACCGGACAAGCTGCCCTTTACGCTGTCAGACGCAATGGGCCGTATCCTGATGGATGAGCCGCTCCGTCCCGGCGAGGGTATCCTGCACCACTCGGAGGGCGTAGACCTGATGCCTGCGGACATCCAGTTATCCGGTATGGAGGTATCCCTAGTAAATGCCATGAGCCGTGAGACTATCTTGCGGCAATATCTGGACACGCTGAAGGGGCAATACTCCCATATCCTCATCGACTGCCAGCCCTCCCTGGGGATGCTCACAGTCAATGCGCTGGCTGCTGCGAACAGGATCATAATTCCCGTTCAGGCAGAGTATCTGCCCGCCAAAGGGCTGGAACAGCTGCTCTCCACGGTGAACAAGGTAAAGCGGCAGATCAACCCCAAGCTCCAGATAGACGGTATCCTGCTGACGATGGTGGACAGCCGAACCAACTTTGCCAAAGAGATCTCCGCGCTCCTGCGGGAGACCTATGGCAGCAAGATCAAAGTATTTGGCACAGAGATCCCTCATTCTGTTCGGGCTAAGGAAATCAGCGCAGAGGGAAAAAGCATTTTTGCCCATGATCCCGGCGGCAAGGTGGCTGAGGGCTACAAAAATCTGACGAAGGAGGTGTTGAAACTTGAAAAGCAGCGCGAAAAAAATAGAGCTGGCCTCGGTAGATGATCTGTTTTCCACCGAAGAAGGCCGCCAGGATGCAAAGCTAGAGAAGATTCAGGAAATTCCTTTGTCTGAACTGCATCCGTTTAAGAACCACCCATTCAAAGTTAAGGATGACGAAGCCATGATGGAGACCGCTGACAGTATCAAGCAGTATGGCGTTCTGGTTCCGGCGATTGCCCGACCGGACCCGGAGGGCGGTTATGAGCTGGTAGCCGGACACAGGCGGCACAGAGCCAGTGAACTGGCAGACAAGGAGACTATGCCGGTCATTGTTCGGGATTTGGATGATGATGCCGCCACGATCATTATGGTTGACAGCAACTTGCAGCGAGAAAGCCTGCTCCCAAGCGAAAGGGCCTTTGCCTACAAAATGAAGCTGGAGGCTGTCAAACATCAGGGCGCACGAACCGATTTAACTTCTCGCCAAGTTGGCGAGAAGTCGCAGACCTCTATTCAAAAGGTTGCAGATCAAGCTGGCGAAAGCCAACGGCAGGTACAGCGTTATATCCGTCTGACAGAGCTGATTCCTGAATTGATGGATATGGTGGATGAAAAGAAGATTGCCCTGAACCCTGCCTATGAGCTGTCCTTTCTCAAAAAGGAAGAACAGGTAGACCTGCTGGACGCGATGGACAGTGAACAGGCTACCCCTTCTCTTTCCCAAGCCCAGCGGCTCAAGAAATACAGTCAAGAGGGGCATCTGACTCTCGATATGATGCGTGTCATCATGGGTGAGGAAAAGAAAAGTGATCTGGACCGAGTGACATTTACATCTGACACTTTACGGAAGTATTTCCCTAAAAGTTATACGCCCCAGCGGATGCAGGAAACCATCATCAAGTTGCTGGAGGCATGGCAGAAAAAGCGTCAGAGAGACCAGGAACGATGAAAGGAGCCGCCTATGAGGGATATTTCAGCCCGTGAGCTGAAAGGACACAACATTCTCGCCGTAGAGAGGTTTTGGGATAACACCCGCTGGATGATTGAGTTTTCCGTCCTGCGTCCCAGCACTGCTTACGGTAGCCCCGGAGATGAAATGCGGCTGTTTTTGACTGAGGACGGGTATCAGGCCGCCCTGCAAAGCCAGCAGCGCCGGGAGATCAAGATCAAGCGTTACGCTCGTGTGATTGAGGGACATATCCTCGATTTCAAACCGGGAAAACGCCGCCGCTCATAAACCCATACAACGAAAGGAAAGGAATGACTATGTGTACGGTAAAGGAAATTCAAGAAGCAATCCGGGAAGATTGCAGATCTCAGCATGACATGGATTCAACGGATATTGACCGCGTGATGCAAACACTTCCTTTCGCCCAGGAGGAGCCATTTCCAGAGGCGCGTCCCCAAAAGCCGCTGTTTTGGTTCTATGCAAGAAAATTTGAAAAGCGTTGAACACCGCAATTCTTTGAAATTAGGATTGCGGTTTTTTTGTACCCAAAATTCGGAAGGAGTGAGGTCGATGGCCGTTTTTCGCATTGAACGGACCCGTGATTATACCGTGATGAGCAATCATCATTTACGAAATGCAAACCTGTCGTTAAAAGCCAAGGGGCTGCTTTCCATGATGCTGTCTTTGCCAGAGGACTGGAATTACACCACCCGTGGCCTTGCAAAGATCTGTAAGGAGGGCGTGGATGCCATTGGTGCTGCCCTGCGTGAACTGGAAGGAGCCGGATATATCGTGCGCCATCAGAGACGCGATAAAAGTGGGCGGATCACAGATACCGAGTATGTCATCTATGAACAGCCCCAGCCAGATATGTCCCAGCCGGATATGGCTTCACCAGATACGGAAAACCCGGATATGGTAAAACCGGATACGGAAAAGCCCACAGAATTAAATATAGAGAAATCAAATACAGAAAAATCAATTACTTATGGATCAAGTACCGATTCCATTCCCTTCCGGGAAACAGCGGCGGCAGGACCGCCGGAACGGAAAGGAAGGGATGCGATGTCTGTCACAGAGATAGAAAATTATCGGGAATTGATTTTGGAGAATATCGAGTATGACTGTCTGAAGCAGCGTTATCCTCTCTACCTGGATGACCTAAATGAGATTGTAGAGCTGTTGGTAGAAACGGTCTGTGCCAAACGAAAGACTACCCGGATCTCTGGGGCAGACTTCCCTCACGAGATCGTGCGTTCCCGTTTTTTGAAACTGGACAGCTCCCACATCGAGTTTGTCATGGACTGTCTGCAAAAGAACACCACCCAGGTACGCAACATGAAGCAGTACCTGCTCGCGGTGCTGTTCAATGCGCCTACCACCATGAACAATCACTTCACTTCATTGGTCAACCACGATATGCACGCAGGCGGCTGGTAAAGGCCGCCTTTTATCATGCCAAAGGAGGCACGACATGAACCAGATGGAAATTTTCAAAAACCCGGAGTTTGGCAGTATCCGGGTCATCGAAGAAAACGGCAAATACCTGTTCTGTGGCTCGGATGTGGCTGGCGCTTTGGGGTACAGCAACCCTCGTGACGCATTACGCAGGCATTGTAAGGGTGTCGTGAAACGCGACACCCTTACTGACGGCGGTCTGCAACAGATTTCCTTTTTGCCTGAAGGTGATGTGTACCGCCTGATCGTTCACAGCAAATTGCCATCGGCAGAACGGTTTGAACGGTGGGTGTTCGATGAGGTCCTGCCTACCATTCGTAAGCACGGGGCCTATCTCACGAAAGAGAAGCTGTGGGAGGTAGCCACTTCTCCGGAGGCTCTGATGAAGCTCTGCTCAGACTTGTTGGCTGAGCGTGAAGCGAATATTTCTCTGCGTAAGGAAAATGCACAGCTGGAGGGCAAAGCCGCTTTCTATGACCTGTTCATCGACCTAAAACACAGCACTAATCTCAGGACTACCGCCAAAGAGTTGGATGTTCCGGAGCGCCGGTTTGTCCGGTTTCTGATAGAACGGCGGTTTGTGTACCGCACGGCATCCGGCAATGTGCTGCCTTATGCCAATGTGAAAAATGCAGGGCTGTTTTGCGTCAAAGACTACTGCAACCACGGTCATACCGGTTCCTACACGCTGGTCACGCCCCAGGGCAAGCTCTACTTTGCCCAGCTGCGGGAGATGATCTTGCTGGTCTCATAAGAACAGAAAGGAAGTGGGTTTTATGCAGGAAGGGAAAACAATCGGTCAGCTGATGGAGGAAATGCGCCAGAAGGCCGGGGCGCAGAACTATCACGGTCATGACTACATGGATCTCCAGCGATTTGCGGAGAACACACGGCACATGATTATTTTTGATGTGCTGACGCATGACTCCCCGGTGGGCTGGAAAGGAGAACGGACCCGCCTGTTTTTGTCAGAGATAGGATATGAAAAAGCTCTGAACAGTCAGGCAAAGGGGCAGATCAAGATTCTCAGCCATGCAAAGGTCAGAAATGGAGATTTGTTTTATGACCACAAAGAACAGATACGATAGGAGGAATCCGATATGAATGAGGAAAAGAAAGTACCTTTTAAGTGGGAATACGGGGAAGAAACCATATCGCTGCAACTTGGGATGTATGCGAATAATCAGCGCCTTTATATCGGCATGATTACCCATACAGAAGATGGAGCGGAGCCGTTTGCAGATATGACGGTGAATCTTCCTGGGTATTCCCTGGACCCCGGAGAGGCGTTTATTTCCGGTGACATCAGCAAGGACCTGCTGCGATTCATCAAAGAGAACAAATTGGGGAAGGTGCTTCCCTATCAGGTACAGTCCGGTTATGGGAAATATTCTGCTGTTGCCTTTGATCTTGAGAAGTTGAAGGCATTTGACCCCAAAGGTGTGGCAGAGTTTCGGGAAGAGTGGAATTTGCCGGATAAAAAGCCGGTAAAGAAAAAGAGCCACGGGATGGAGCGATGAAGAAATATTTTCTCCGGCGGCTGGTGGTCCCGCCTTAGAAAGAAATGCACCACCCCTGCACATTTTGTGGAAAGGAGGCGATAAAAATGCAGGAAGAAGTGGAAAACAGGACTTTAACGCTGGTTGTCAGCGGAACAAAGTTCACCGGCAGGCTGCTCAAAGCCGCCATCAGCAAGTACATGGCCCACTGCAAGGAAAAGAAGCTGCAAAAGCAGAGAAGCCGTGACGCTCCTGTGACACCCCACGGCAAACAGACCGTCAAGCAGCTCATTGGTCAGAATCAGGGGATCTCCAATATTGAGATCACAGACCCTTCCATCAAGGAATTTGAGAAGATCGCCCGGAAATATGGTGTGGACTATGCGGTGAAGAAAGACCGCAGCAGCTCTCCACCCAAGTACCTGATCTTTTTCAAGGGGCGTGACGCCGATGCGCTGACCGCTGCATTTACCGAGTACACCAGCAAAAAGGTCAAGAAGGCCGAGAAAACGGAACGCCCGTCTGTGCTGGCAAAACTCAGTCAGTTCAAAGAGATGGTCAAAAATGCCGTGGTGGACCGCACCAAGCGAAAGGAGCTGGAACGATGAAAAAGCAGTTTGACATCAAAAAGCTCGTTTTGCTGAACCTGCCCTATCTCCTGATGGGGCTGTTTGCTACTAACTTCGGGGAGGCATGGCGGCTGGCTCAGGGGGCAAATGCTTCGGAGAAATTCCTTTCCCTGTTTGCTGTCCTGCCTGGGGCGCTGCAAAGTTTCTGGCCCAGCCTGCACCCGTTGGATCTGCTGGTGGGGCTGTGCTGCGGTGCTGGCCTGCGTCTGGCGGTGTACCTCAAAAGTAAAAACGCCAAGAAGTACCGTCACGGCATGGAGTATGGCTCTGCCCGTTGGGGAACCCGTGAGGATATTGCTCCCTACATCGACCCGGTGTTCCGGAACAATGTCATTCTCACAAAAACCGAAAGCCTGACCATGAACAGCCGCCCCAAGGACCCAAAGACCGCCAGAAACAAAAATGTGCTGGTGATCGGCGGCTCCGGTTCCGGTAAGACCCGTTTCTGGCTCAAACCAAGTGCGCCCGTAAGGGCGGTATAAATCCTACCTTGAGCAAGTAGTAGGTAAAAGTATCAAGCGGCATTGTGCCGCAACCTATCATTCCCCGTCTTACCCCAAAAGGGAAACCGGAGGGCGACCATAGCATGACGGAGGACACGGGGCGCTGAAGCCTCAGAAGCGCCGGCGTGACGGAATGAAAATCCACGTATGAGGATGGAAGCTAGACTGCTTGAATGACAGCCTGAAATCGGGACCAAGAGCGTACCCCTGACGTAGAGAGGTTGTACTCGTCAGTGTTCCTGACAGTCGCATTGTTTGGCTATGCGGCTGCTGATACTCGGAGCAGGTTCAGCCACGGGAAAGTGGAAAAAGGCGAACGTCACATACCGACAACGTGGAACGCTTGTTTATACCGTACTAAACGGGGATTGCCTAAAGTGAAATGCCGAAAGGCTATGAAAACGCTGAAATGCGGGGTTCTGAATATTCACCATGGCAACAGAGTTCCCATAGTAGTCTGCGGACGGGAAAGCCGTCTACATGGCAAAGGGGAACAGTGAATCATTTTCAAAACAGAAAGGATGGTGTGTGAGACACTATGAGAAATCCGATTCATGTCTTGAAAAGCCTTGAAGAAAAGGCAAGTGTAAGTAACAACAAATATGAAAGATTATATCGCAACCTATACAATCCAGAGTTCTATCTCCTTGCATATGCGAACATTGCGAAATCGCAGGGGAGCATGACACAGGGGGTAGACGGGCAGACGCTGGACAACATGAGCCTGCCGAGAATTAACCGGATTATTGAATCCATACGCAACAGGACATATCAGCCAAAGCCTGCAAAAAGAAAGTACATTCCTAAAAAGAACGGGAAACTTCGCCCGTTGGGAATCACTTCTACTGATGATAAGTTAGTGCAGGAAGTGGTCAGAATGATTCTTGAAGCAATCTATGAGCCGACATTCAGCAACAATTCACACGGTTTCAGACCAAAAAGAAGCTGTCACACGGCACTTACGCAAGTGAAGAAAAACTTCACAGGTGTTACATGGATTGTCGAGGGAGACATTAAGGCGTGCTTTGATAACTTCGACCATCATGTGTTGGTTGAATTACTGCGGAAAAGGATTTCAGACGAGGCTTTTATCGGTCTAATCTGGAAGTTCCTGAAAGCCGGATATATGGAACAATGGCAGTACAACTGCACCTACTCCGGTGTTCCGCAGGGCAGCGGTATCAGTCCGATATGTGCAAACATCTACCTCAGCGAACTGGACAACTATATGCAGGAATACAAAGAAAAGTATGATTGCGAGCCAGAACGCAGAAGGACGACCAGAGAATACGAGCGGGCGTCCCGGAGATACAGAAAGGCACGTAAAGCGTTAATGGGCGCAGAAAAATCAACTCCTGAACTGGTAAAAGAATTTAAGGATTCCAGAAGGAAGAAGATGAATCAGCACTATTACAATCCGTTTGAGGAAGGCTTCAAGAAAATCCAGTACAACCGTTACGCCGATGATTTTGTAATTGGCGTTATCGGCTCCAAAAAGGACGCAGAAAAAATCAAGGAAGATGTAAAAATCTTTCTCCAAGAAAAACTGCATTTGGAAATGTCCGAGGAAAAGACGAAAGTCACCCATTCCAGTAAGCCGGTACGCTATCTGGGGTACGATTTCAAAGTAATCCATTCCAAGAACATGAAGCGTTGTAAAAACGGCGACATGAAACGGGTGTGGTATGGAAAAGTATTCCTGTATATGCCGAAAGAAAAATGGATTAAAAAAGCGATGGAACGGGGAGCGATACAGGTGAAACGCAACAATGACACAGGCAAAGAAATGTGGCGTCCTATGCCAAGGAAAGACCTGATGAACCGCAGCGATGCAGAGATTGTGTCTACTTTCAATTCCGAAATTCGAGGGTTATATAACTTCTATCGGATAGCAGAAAACGTAGGCGCATTGCACAAGTATTACTACATGGTGCGGTACAGCATGTTAAAAACTCTGGCAGGAAAGCACAGAACGAATGTCAGTGTTATTAAGAAGCGGCACATGGTAAACGGAGTACTGAGAATCCCATACGATACAACTAAGGGACGTAAATACTGCGAATTTTACCATGATGGATTCAGAAAGCACAGCGACGGCTATGACAATGTGGCAGACGTTATGCCGAGTTATAGGAAATATGACAGCAGGCACACGATAGTAAACCGCATAAAAGCCGGAGTATGCGAGATTTGCGGGGAACATGCAGACTATTTATGTATGCACCACGTAAGAACGCTGAAATCGCTGAAAGGCAGGGATATATTTGAGCAGAAAATGCTGAAAATGAGAAGAAAATCTCTGGCTCTCTGCCCTGACTGCTTTGAACTCTTACACGAAACCAAAGAATCAAGGTGATTCATGGAAAGCCGGATACGCTGAGAGGTGTACGTCCGGTTTGGGAGGCGGCTCCCTGAAACCTACTGATGAAAGTCAGCAAGGCGCAGGGTGCCTACCTCATATCTGATGCAGATGCACAGTTCTTATGTGGTCACAGACCCGAAAGGGACCATCTTGGTGGAGTGCGGCAAGATGCTCCAGCGCGGGACGCCCAAGCTGAGTAAGGACGGTAAGCCCATGAAGGATAAGCACGGCAAGGTCATTTATGAGCCGTACCGCATCAAGGTCCTAAATACCATCAACTTCCGAAAATCAATGCACTATAACCCTTTCGCCTATATCCATAGCGAAAAGGACATCTTGAAGCTGGTCACAACGCTGATCGCCAATACCAAAGGCGAAGGCAAGGCCGGAGACGATTTTTGGGTAAAAGCAGAAACCTTGTTGTACTGCGCGCTCATTGGCTATATCCACTATGAGGCTCCGGTGGAGGAGCAGAACTTCTCCACCCTCATTGAGTTCATCAACGCCATGGAAGTCCGTGAGGATGACGAGGAGTTCAAAAACCGTGCGACCCTAATTGCAGTGTAAAACTCCCGTAGTAGGGTGACACCACTGCAAACCTGATAAGAGGTGCTAAGGAGGTGAAAAGCGGCACACTCTTGTAGGTAATTGATATGACTGGAGGCGGCATGGAAGCCAAATATTCCATGTATCCGACCTCGACTAATACTCCTGCCGGCTGTCTGGTAACAGGCAGTCGCGAAGCATAGGTGAAGGCGGGGACACTGCTGGTGACAGCACACCCCGGGTTCCACTGCATATGGATTCAACATTCCGCATTTGCTAAAGCTTCGTTATGAACCCTATCCTGCTCTGCTGTGCAGAGAGGACGGAATAATAAATCTACCTCACGTGATTTCGTTTTGTCACTATGGGGGATGGCGTTATGGCCGCCATAGAATACGTGTAAAACGTATCGGGGAGACCCAGGTTTACGGAGCAGAGGAAGTCCTAAGTGCAGTATTAAGGCAGTCATATTGATAAGGGCGAACTGCCCGACGTTTAGGAATAGCCGGGGACGGCCCGCACTGAAAGGGTAAGGCCAGAAAGGTTATGAACGGGTAGTCAGCGGGGCCATAGTAGCGTAGATACCCTGTCAAGAAACAGGGGGTAGCGAAGGGCCTTAGTCTTGCTTTGAATAATAAAACAATATTTCCGATTCGCCTGATTAGACGCAAGAGACTATTCGTTACGGAAATGAGGCGACAACCTATGAAGAACCAAAGAAAAGTAATTGAGTACCAATAACATCTATTTTGTGGACATGGAAAAGCGGTTTGAAGATTTCCAGAATAACAGAATTGACCTACGGGCACTCCACGTCATGGTTTATGACACTGATAACGTAGCCCTTGCACTGCGTCAATTAAGCAAAAGTCCGGGAAGAATGGCACTGGGGCCGGATAAAACAAACATCAAAACTCTGGAACCCTACTCTATTCAGGAACTTGCGGAGATTGTGAAAGACCGTCTGACAAACAAAAGAATGGATTATGTACGGAGAACGTACATACCGAAAAGCAATGGGAAGAAGCGGCCTCTTGGGATTTGCTCCATTTGGGATAAGCTGGTTGAAAAATGTATTCAACTGGTGGTGGAACCCTATTGTGAAACAAAATTTGTAGAGAGTTCATTCGGATTCCGGAAACAGGTCAGCACTCACAATGCGCTGGCAAAGGTGAAAAGCCAATGTCAGACAATGCCCTATGTCCTGTCCGTGGATATGAAAGATTTCTTCGGAACCATAGACCCGGATATAGCATACCGGGAACTGTGGCATATCGGGATAAAAGACCAGATAATCCTCAACTATATCTACCGTTTCATTAAAAAGGGATACTATGAGGATTCCTGTAAAGTGGAGAATCCGAAAGGCTCTCCACAAGGTTCGATTTTGGGGCCGTTAATCAGTAATGTATATCTACATCGATTTGATGTATGGCTCCGTGACCAGGGTGATTGCTGGCATGACAGAAGCGTTGCAAAGTTTCACAACTATGCGAACAAGCGACGCAACCTCGCACTCACAAATCTAAAAGTTGGGATTCATGTGAGGTATGCTGATGACATTCTGGTATTGTGCAAGGATTATGAGGACGCTGTGAAATTCAAATACAGTGTTACGAATTACCTGACACGGAACATGAAGCTGGAAATCAACGAGGATAAGACAAAAATATATGACCTTACCCGGGAAAAGATGAAGTATCTGGGATATGACTTCTATGCCTATAAAAAGCAGACGAAGAACCCACAGCAAAAGGGGAAGCTGATGGTGACAAATGAGCTTCCAAAAAGCAAAGAGGACGTGATTGTTAAGAAATGCAGGGAACTGCTACATGACATCAGGCGCAATCCGTCATTTGAAACAATACACGCATGGAATGCCTATGTGGTGGGAGTCCACAACTACTATAAAGGCATGTCTCTGTTTTGTTTGAGCTTTAGAAAAATAGGTTGGCGAATCAAAGAATTGTTTTATCACACAATGAGCAGAGATGTTAAATTCATAAAAGACCAAGCTTACAAGGATAACTTTCAGGGCGGAGAATACCGCTCATGGGGAAAGCGTGGCTATTACTGCTTCCATCAGTTCCCGGTCATTGAGATTCAATGGGCCAGTTGGGACAATAAACTGATAGCTGCAGAAAAGGGCAAGGTAATCCGTAAAAATCCTTATGCCTACGGCGAAAAGAAGCACAATCCCGGTGTATCAATGAAGGATATCAGCTACTTAGTCAACACTTCAAAATACATCAAAAACAGCCGGTTAGCCATGTTCAGAATCAGTAAATACAGTTCCATGAAAGGTGTCAGCTATCTGTCGGGAAATTTTGTCCCCGTAGACGAATACCACTGCCACCATATCAAACCACTTAGCAAAGGCGGAACAAATGATTTTGAAAACCTCTGTGTGCTTTCAGAAATGGAACATACGATACTGCACAGCAGTACCCCGGAGCGGCTTTATTCCATTTTTCCCAGAAAGATACGGAGAATAAAAGCACTTATTGATTCCTTGCAAAGAGATTGATTGTGAATATGTCGTTTGCTTGTTGAGCAAGAGACCCCTTTGGAATGGGGGAATCTTCACAAAGTAAGAGGGTACGCCGGATGCGCTGAAAGGTGCCCGTCCGGTGTGGGCCGGGGGAAAAGGCCGAGACGAAAGTCAGAGCCTTACCTATCGGTATCCGTGGATCTGATGTTTGATGCGCTGGAAGCCGAGAAGCCAAACCACTTTGCGGTGCGCCAGTATAAGAAATATAAGCTGGCCGCCGGAAAAACAGCCAAGTCGATCCTGATTTCCTGTGGTGCGCGCCTTGCTGTATTCGACATTGCAGAGCTGCGTGAGGTCACGGCCTATGATGAGCTGGAGCTGGACACTCTGGGAGACCGGAAAACTGCCCTGTTCCTCATCATGAGTGATACTGACGATAGCTTCAACTTCCTTATTTCTATGTGTTATACCCAGCTTTTCAACCTGCTCTGCGAAAAAGCCGACGATGTGTATGGTGGCAGGCTCCCAGTCCATGTGCGCTGTCTCATTGATGAAGCCGCCAATATCGGGCAGATTCCTCGTCTGGAAAAGCTGGTCGCCACCATCCGAAGCCGTGAGATCTCCGCCTGTCTGGTGTTGCAGGCGCAGAGTCAGCTCAAGGCGATCTATAAGGATAACGCGGATACCATCATCGGCAACATGGATACTTCCATCTTCCTGGGCGGTAAGGAGCCAACCACCCTCAAGGAGCTGGCTGCCGTGCTGGGCAAGGAAACCATTGACACCTACAACACCGGAGAGAGCCGTGGCCGGGAAACTTCCCACTCTCTCAACTATCAAAAATTGGGGAAAGATATGACATACTTGTTGGTGAAGAGTTCAGTTGCCTTGAATTTCACATGGACAGGGACACGATCAGCTGGATTCTGAATAATTGAATACAGGAGGTCACTTATGGAGAAATTGCCGAAATACACACATGAGAACGGCATTGACTATGTTTTTGTCGGGGATTACTATATCCCCATGCTGACGCTGCCGGAGGAAAACCGCCCCATTGGCCGCTGGGGGCGGATGCACCAGAAGTATTTAAAAGAGAACCGCCCCGGATATTACAGCAGCTTGATTCTCACTGGAAAATTATGGACATATCTTGCTGACCTGGACGAACAGGCACAGGAACGGCTGGACAGAATCGCAGAGCAGATGCAGGCCGCTGAGGGTGTGACAGAGGAATTGAAAGCGGATGACCAGCTTGAATGGGTGCGCCGCTGCAATTCTATCCGAAGCCGTGCGGAAGAAATCGTCCGTGCAGAACTGATCTATGTGTAAATGAATAATTTTTGCTGTTTCCCGGCGGGCAGTTCCCTGAAAATGGCACAATGTCGCTTTTAGAAGCTGCCCGGTCAGGATTCTTCCAGCAGATCAGTCAGGATACTGCTCTGTTGGTACAGCCAGTCCGTGAAATTTTTCGGGCTGGCTTTTTCTGTTTTGATTGCCTTTTTCCTTTGAAGGGCTTCTTTCTTAAACGCTTCAAAGGTAGCCTGCATTTTTTCCAGACGGTCAGTCGGTAGGCTGGGATTCTTTTTTGCCTTGTTGATAATGTTGCGCCAGTGCTGGCACTCGTTTTTATAGACCAGATCATAGTTGTTATCCCTGGCTCTTTCGTCGAATTCCCGCTTGTTCTGGAGTGCCTGTGCTTTCCGGCATTTGTCACTGCACAATTCATAACGCAGGCTTTCAGCAAGGAAAAGCCGTCCGCATATCTTGCATTTCCGGAAATGCAGTCCCCAGTCATTCAGGCGGTTCAGGTAATAGGTGACTGCCGGGTAAAGGGATGCATAGGCGGCAACGCACTCCGTATTGCGTTTATTGTCCGGATACCAGAGGTCAAGCCTTGTTTCTTCCGCCGGTACGGTGCCGAATACCCGGCTGGAGATGCGAAATCGTTCCGGTTTCCCGGTATCAGGGTCAAAGTGGAGCGGGCTTCTTTCTTGGAACATTTGCGTGAAGGGGCTCATTTTATCCATAAACTGCTCACAGGCCTTCGCCCTCTCCCTTGGTTCCCTCGCAAGTAGATAATCATTCCAGATACGGAATGCCGCATACATCCTCACCGGATCGCCGGTGAGATATTTTTTTGACAGAAACTCCCCGGCGGACTGTTCCAGTGCAGGCTGCTTCCAGCGGTTGGAGTGCAGGGCTTCCCGGAGCGGTGCCAGCCCCAGGCGGCTCCATTCCCCGTCCGGGTCATGCTCAAACTCCGCAAGGAAAGTCCCAAGAGGGCGTGTCGCATCGCACAGGACATCGGTATCCATGTTTCCCCGCAGGCGGAAGCGGATCTGCAGTTCCTCGCCGATCAGGACACGCTCTTTCTTTTTCTGCCTGTCCAGTGAAAGGACAAGCAGGATACGGTCATAGCACGGTTCATGCCGCACGAATTCCATTTCCATTTTTCTAATCCCCTAATGTTTATGGTAATTTTATAATTTGGTTATATCTGTTACACTCATAGTACCGCATAAGTATTGCGTTTGTCAATGGAAAGCCGATATGATGATTGCACATGGTAATTTCGTACCATTCAGTACATTGACAGGTGAATGACCGTCTGACAGTGATATGACCGTGAGGGGAAGCAGCGCCAGGAGCCGAGAAACCGGGGAGCGTGCCAATACGGGATACGCCGCAGGAATGGGGCTTTGAGGATAACGGCTGGCAGGCAGAACGGCAACAGGAAACATTCAAATAAAGAACAGGATTTTATCAATTCAAATATAAGGAGGAGCAAGGAAATGAGCGACAACAAAAAATTAAAAAACTATGATGATCTCCCTCTGGTTCTGGATGTATCGGACATCCGGCGCATTATGGGAATTTCAAGAGCAAGCGCCTATGAGCTGGTTCACACGCCGGGATTCCCGGCATTCAGGAGCGGCAGGCTGATTAAAGTCAGTAAGAAAGCATTTTTTGACTGGATGGCACAAGGCGCTGGGAATGTGCAGGAGCAGTAAGTAAATGAGTAAAAGAATAGAAAATGCCGCAGGGACGGCAGAAACGGAGGTATTTATGAAGCTGGATATAAGGGAAAAGAAAGTGCTGTATGTATATGGATGCCCGGATTACCACAATACGGTCACAAGGCTGAAGTGGCTGGTTTCATTGACCGTGGATCAGGAAGCGAAGCGCTGGCTGCTGGCGCTTGCCCGGAAAATGGAAACGGAAGGCTTCAAAGATTGGCATTCCTGCTTCTATCATCATCTCCGCATGGAGATGGGAGGATATTTCAGGGCAAAGAAATTTATGAAGGCTGTGGAGCCAAGCGCAAATCGTGAGGAGGATATGTATGAAGAAGCTGTCTAAATATGAGAGAGAAACAATCGTGAACTTTAATGAGGGGGAATCCGAGGCCAGTGTTTATACGTTTAATGCGGATTTGAAGCGCAGGTTGGCAGAGTTCAGCCGTAAGTATCCGCTGTTGTGCCGATTGGAGAGAACTACGCCGGAAGGCAGCGTGACCTATGTATTGGATAAATCCCGGCTGTCTATCCGGCTTGTGCCGCCCTACAGCGAAGAACGCCGGGCAGCGGCAAGGGCTTATGCAAAAGAGCATGGGTTCCAGCCGGTTAAGGCCATACAGGATATTGCATGAGGACAGATGTAGAAAGACCTGTTTCATTATTATAGGCAGAGAACGTGAGCGACATTTTGTCGTTCACGTTGAAAAAATGGCAGTCCAGATTTTTTATCTGATAATCCCTGTAAAGTGGTGGGGGAGCTTAATTAAGGCCCCC